>JAEEGH010003505.1_pt1 | contig 41214 bp, 42 predicted proteins | sample 9134181 | NCBI WGS metagenome assembly JAEEGH01 (sample SAMN16246544, study PRJNA631951) | gut metagenome | biome: gut microbiome; feature: rumen; material: DP-attached | host: Bos | place: Iran: Karaj | collected 2018-10 | reverse complement strand
AAAAACTACATACAAGTCCAAATAGCTCCGTACTTGTCCAATGAATTCGTTGTAAAAATGTTGCATTTTTGGATAACATAGTACGTCTATGGATTTCAGTGATTCCTAATGAGTCCGTGTGTTACTTACTGGATTTCAAGGTCGGGAGCGCGCTATCGAGAAACTACCTTGAGCGGAATTGAACCGAATAGAATGGAAATTCTTATGAGAAGATTTTCAGTTTTCACTCCATAGAGCGGTATTGTGCGGAATAAAAACGTTGTATAAGATGTGTCTGTCCCTCGATTTTATGGTGCTCTATTACTTTTCACCATTTTGGCTCTAATATGTCCATACGAAATCATTCAATGTAAAAGACATGTAGCTTTCCAAAAATACATCTCGGAATCACTCATCAACTATTATTATATGCCCATATCCATGGGCTGTCATCAGAAAAATGCCAGATTTTTCAAGTTTTCATGTCTATGGTACAACATTCATGTCTATTCCTTCAGATGCCACCAAATAAGCAAAAATGGCGACAAGCTTTATTCATTGTCACCATTACTATTGCTATTTGAAGCCTTTTTTCTGAAGGTCATCACACCATGCTTTTATTTCTTCAAATGCTTTTTCAAGCTGTGTTATCTTAACCGTCATATGAACATCATACCTTCCATCGGCTTCCCAGGAAGAAAGCACCAGCTTCTTATCTTCAATATACTTTGGAACGATGATATTTATTCCCAATGACTGTGCATAGTTAAGAAGCTCGTTAATTGCATGCTTGTACAGCTTTCTCGGATCAGGCTGCTGAACGGCATAATAAATCTGTATCTTGATAAGTTTTTCAGCTGCCTGCTGCAAATGGTAAGCAGCCTGCCCCTTGAGGTATTTTCCCTCTTTAGGCGTTCTCTGCTTGACTTCATCAATGGTTGCCCCAGCTATAAACAGATCTGCTTTGATCTGCCCCATGTTTAATGGGTAACTACTCCCTGACATACAAGACCTCACCTCTGTTTATTTCTGCAAGTATCGCAGAATCATCTTCCTTTCCTGTTTTAAAATACAGGATGTCATAGCTCTGCAAAAAATCATCGAACTCTGAGAGCTTATCAGCAAATCTCATGAATTGCTTTGAAGTTAATGCTTTCCCTTTTGGTTGGCTTCCAAAAACAGCTATGTCGATATCAGATTCCTCTGTGCACCTGTCTTCAATGCTTGATCCAAACAAAATCACTTTATCAATCAAAGGACACTCTTTTGCCGAATCAGCTATGTTATCGAGATATTTACTTTTTATATCAGCAACTTTCACATTCCTGTTGCCAATCTTGACGTCAACAACTTTACACATAACAGTTCTCCTAAAACATCTATTATCGACATCAGTTCCTTAATCAGATTATACACTATTTCTCATTGGGCCAACCGCATATTTTTCCATAGAGGACCAAATCAGGATTTTTAATCAGCCTAAAGTGTTGCACCCTCATTGGATAAATATGCCGATGGCAATATCACTTGTACTTATATGTCCGCCTACTATAATCTAGTGTTTGCGATAGTTAGTATTAAGCTCATAAGTTCTTCTCTCACAGGATTTTGTTCGTAAAAGTATACCAATTTCTTACCATTTAATTTAATAATATAATGGTCTTTATCCCCCCACTCAATTTTATCTGCATTATTTTGTATTTCTGAAAACGATGTAAATGCAGCTTGATTTTCCATCATTCCTCGGCAGTAAATTCCTTTTTCTGTTATTGCAAAACCATTCTTGCCATTTTTAAATAATGTGTCATCATGAGCTAATATGATTTTTTCACCCTGAGGAATAGAAAGACCTTTTTGGATTTTTTCTGTAACAATAAATGCATTTTTATCTACTCTATTTAAAAAGTCATAACAAATATCTTCAATAGATTTTTCATTTATTGCACCCAGATCCTCATTTGCCGTAATTATCTCTTTCTCTGATTCTTTTGGTTTTCTGTCTACTTCAATCTTATCTAATTCAACGTTATTAGTATTAGCATCCGCTTTTTCTAGTCCAAACACTTCATATAAGTATTCTATTAAAACTGATTCTGCTTGCGCATACCACTTCGGATAACCCACTTTAGGCATATCCGACCCTATTTCAGGTTTGTATCCACAGTTGACACATTGTTTAACCAGTATCCTAGATTGAAGATTTGTTGAAAAGCACTTGGGACAATATTCAATACCATCTTGCTTTAGTATTTGTACCCTTCCTTTATTAAGATATTCAATAATTACTTGCAAACAGAGATACATTATATCCAAAGATTTAAAATCAGATGGAAACGAAAACTTGCTTTCACCTTTCATAAAAACACGATATTCTAGTTTTGGGCCCATATTTCTAATCACAATTCTTTCAATACTTGAATAAGGACAAATCTTACCATATGGTTCTCTAATACCTTTATCTGTTAAAATCGTTCTTGTAAATACAGGTTCTCCATAATAATCTTCTACAATCAATTCCTTGTCAGATTTTCCTAACGGAGCAATATAAAATAACTGTTCTTGTGAAAGCTTTCTAGCCTTTGGATATTGGTCTATAATATCTTTCCATTTCAAAATATTAACACTTTGGATATCCGTCTTAAATTCAGCCACTTTACCTATATCGTTAACCTTCTCCCAGGGCAATTTATCAAAGTTCGTCTTCACTGCCAAAAACCATTTAGCAATTTTTATCGATATCTCATCTGCACCAATATCATCTATTCCAATATCCATCTTCATTTCACTGATGGGTACATAATCCTCTTTAGTTTCTGGCTCACCATTTAGTGATATCTTAAGTTCATTCCTAATTACATACAGAACTTCTATCATATCATCTTGGGCATGATCCATTTTACTAGTAAGAAGCGGAAGTGGAATGTCTCCAATCCTTATTAATCTTCTATATTCTTCTTCTCCGAGATATCCGTATAGTTTATACCCATCACATTTAAAAGAAGAAATATTTATATAGTCCCTTATCGGAGTAAAGGTTAGATTATAATCAAACGATTTGGTATAAACACCATCACTCGTAATAGCAAAACCTTCTTTTCCATTTCCGTTACCACTGCTATCATACGCAAACAAGACCATAGAATCATTTGCAATCCCCAATGTATTTCTTAAATTATCATTTAATCCAAGAATAAATGTTGGATTTTTCTTAGAAAAAGTTTCTTTTGCTTTTGATATTTCCAACATGCTTTTCTCTGTCACATTAATAGTATTATCCGCTCTTTCTTTATTGATGGATTCTCTGAGCGAATTGACTCCATTTGCATTACAGAATCTTCTAATAAAATCATTGATAAAAAAACATAGTACCGATAATTCAGCAGCGCCGAAGTATTCTGATTTTGTAAGACTAAACATCGAGTTGCTACCATCTATTGTTAAAACTGGTTTCCCTTCGATCTCATCATAATAAACCTGCTTTATTTCTTCATATGGATATTTCTGTGATGTTTTCAAATCGACAATATGCAGTTTTGTCATGGCAATTCCGTTTTTCCCATTTCTTGACATAGATGTATCTGCATAAAAAATCATTTCATCATGTGGATCATCTATTATTCGAGATATCGTACCATCACTTATTTCATCCTCATCTATATAGTCACCTTTGAGCCAATAATGTAAAAAATGAGGAAGATATTTCTGTATACATTTTATCTTTGCGAAATAATCATCAAGATCATTATTATCCTGAATATAAGAAAAAACCTCGTTTGTTTTGAACCACTGACCCTCCTTTTCAACATCATAAAAATAATGCTTTACCAAAGATGCTTTTGGATTCTTATCAGGCAATTTATCAATTTCATTTTCTTTACAAAAATCCTCAACGATCTTTATTAAATCTAATGCATTTTTTAATTCTTTATTATTAAAGTCAAAGTCACTTAGAGAGCCATTTGAAGACAACTCTAATAAGCGGTCAGCCACAACGCCCTTTTTTACATCATCATCAATATGAGGAAACATAAATTCAATGTTCCAGAATTGTATATATCTTTTAAATTCATCAAGCTCATTTTTGATAAGATAATCATAGATTGGCTCATAGAATTTGAAACTATGGGGATATTTAGACGCTCCTTTCATATAATTCTTTCTAGCAACGATCTCATCTTCCTCATATTTTACTGTATTTTCATATATCGCATTAGCTTCTTCCTTGCTTAATGTATAATTTGCAGGGATTTTCCCATTTATGTATAGTTCCTCCATCGTAGCATTAAAGCAATTCATAATACAGTTTATAATACTGTTTACCAATGATGATCTCGTTTTTGGGTCACTTTTCAAAGCACTTAATTGAGAAGCAATCATCGCATTGTCTTTCCGTGCTTTTTCAGAATCACTGAAAGAATGCAACATATCACTTCCAAAGTTCATTAGTCCTGCGGTAACAGCACCCTTAATAGCACCGGAGACTCCAAAACCTCCTCCAATCCATCGTCCCCTAGCAGCTTTTTGCTGTTCTCTATACGCATTTAATTGTTCTTTTGCGTCTAATATTTTTGAATACTTAACTACAACATCTTCATAATAAGAAGGATAATCCATATTGTATTTAGTATTATACTTTGCCAGAAATTGTTCTTTACTCAGATTAATTCCATATCGATAGAATATTTCAATAGTCATATCAAGTACGGTATCGATCGTTTTTTGACCAGCTTCTGAAAATGAGCTAAGTATTTCACCTAAGCTATATGTTTTATTATACTGATTGTCAAGCGCTTGAAATGCTTGATGCGCTAAATTTGCATAACTTCCCAGCATAGAGGCATATTCTATTGCATCTGCCTTATATCCGAAGCTATATCCGCACAGATTAAACTTAATGGTATCATCAATATCAGTAGAATTATTGCTTTCTTTTACTTCTGCTGCTTTATTTTCTTCTTTTTGAACATCTAAGTTAAAGTATTCAGAAGGGCACCCACAAAACGGACACGCTTTTGCTCTACTAGAAATATCTTTTCCACAATCGGGACATTTAATCATTGCCATCTATAACACCTCCATAATGTTCAATATTTCTAAACCAAAGCTCTTTGTTTCAATAGTACTTTCCTCTATGAAGCTACGAATATCAGCAAGATCTCATTGAATAGTCCTTGCGTCTACTCGATATTTCTCAGTCATTTCGCCCTTACTTATTGTCTTCCCATTCAGCAACTCAGTATAAATGCTAAGGATTCTTCGTTCTTTCCCTGTATCTGCTTTACTCACGCATATCCCCCATGATATCTTATAACGCTGTAATCAAACGGATGCGCTTAAAAATTCTTTCGTATTAATTACATATTTGTCGTAATAACCTACAAAATAATAATTTCCACAATTTATAATATTCCCCAATGATCCATTTCCAATTATTTCCTTCTTCTCACCTAATAACGAAATCATTTTCAGTATTTTGTGATCCATATCTTCATATACTACAATACCATCATCGCAATATTCCGCAGAATAAACACACTTATCATCAATACTCTTTAGATAATCTCCACTTATTGAATTAAAGTGAGAATCAAATACCATGTATAGATAATAGCCCCTAATAGTTGCTAACATCAATCCCACAAAAGAAACGCTACTACTGTCGTCGAAGTGTGTTTTCCTTAGCATAATATAGTTATCACCAACCCTTTCAAAACTTTCCAATACTCCAAGTCCATCTCGCTGGACTGATGAAGGGTATATTTTTTTGCTTGCAGGATTATCCTTTCCAGTAATCAGATTGTATTGAAAAATCTGGACAGAATCTGTTTTCTCCCCATACTGATGTATACTCTTATTTTTCCTGTATGAGCGCGTACTTGATTTTGCATAATATATGCAATCACCTACCACAACGAACTTCTCTGTAAGTGACAAATTAGGTTTCACTATTTCTCCTGTATTTATATTCAGCAAGCACCATTCACACTTTTTAAACGAAAAAATGAAATAAACTGACTCCACTCCCTTTATTATGACAGAATCTTCATTTTCCCATGTATTTGATAAATCAATAACAAGATGGCTATTAATTAAGTTTTCGTCAATGGCATAATAATAAACTCGAGGTCCAATCGAAAAGAAAAAACCATCTCCATAAGCTTTTATACTATTAAATACTCCAAGCATATAATCATTCATGACTTCATCACTTGTAGCTTCTGACAAAGAGTAAGTATCAATTATAAGGTTATATATATTAAACAACCTCGATTCTCCCGTAGATTTGGAAAAACAATATATTCTATTATCCTTTTCATAAATAACATGATCAGTAGTATTATACGTATTACTTCCATGATGCTTATTGTGTAAAGAAAAGAATTTTTGTGCAATTTCCTTACTAACATTGCAACTATTATTCTCACACTCCCTTAACAACTTTAATGTTTTGATGTCAATTATAATTCCCTCTTCGTCTTTTATATCAATCGTATTATCTGCATAATCTCCATAATCACCATAAAACTCAATTAATCCCTCTTTACCAAAGAGACAATATACTGTCTCTATCACAGCATCTATTTCATCAAACGATTTGATTTCAAAATAAGAAAAGAGCTCATCTTCATATTGAAAAATTCCGTCCATACTTGACTCTTTAAGATACAAATATATTCTTAACGCCTTAGCTATAGTTTTTATTGCTTTAACAGACTCTAATGACTTTATTGCACCAAAATCATAATTTGTATCTGGCTCATAACCTTCTATATTCAAATGATGTCTCAAATTGTTAAAAAAACGTTTTTGATCATCATTTATTTTCACCATACCCAATGTAGCCAAAACATTTATTAACATTTTTTTCTCATGATCTTTCAGTTCATTAGGTTTTACAGAATTACATATGCCAAATATTTTAGCAATAGCATTTTCATCCGCATCTTCAATAAGACAATCCACTGCCATTTTCATCTCATCATGGCCGTCAATAATAAGATCAACCCTCGACTTGAGATAATCCATTGCTTCTGCTTCTTTTTCGATCAGTTTTTGTGCCACTCTAAGTCCTGACTCGACCCCCTTATTATAATCATTTGCCTTACTCATATTGCGATTCCTCCAAAAATGAATACCTATCGCTTGTAAAACGATTAAACAATTCCTGCTCCAAAAACTCTCTCCGTATTTCTTCTTGTAGCCTTTTACTCTTATATATTTGATGAACAGCCTCTATCATTCCACCTATATCTAAGTGACTTATAGATTTTTTTATTATCACGGCATTCCCTGAAAGCATCCCGGATACCATACCACTAGCTACAACTCCTAAATTAATAGCCTCTGCTATAACATTAGAAGTAGACACAATTTTTCTAGTTCTCACAGAATACAAATCACGACTTTCATCTTCATCTTCTTCATAACAAAAGCCATGTAATGTACCAACAATAGTATTGATTATTAGAGAAATTATAAAGCTTTTTGCTATTCCCTTTATCGCTCCCTTTAATACATCCTCTAGCTCTTTGCTATTCCATTTACTATCAAGTAATTTTTGCTGCATACTCGCAGAGAGTAAAGGAATAGGCAACCCAGTTTTTGTGTATTTGTCAGATTGCAAATGCAAATTTTCCTTAAGTAGTGCTGTTGTAATCCGGTCACGGTCCTCCCTGCATGATTCAATCACATCTGCGAACATCCTAGGAATTGAATAGCAAGGAGTTTTAACAACTACTTGTGTCCTTCCAGATGGAATTTCGACTTTTCTTGTAGTCAATGCTACATCATTAAAAGTAATTGCTCGCGTCATTATATTAGCTGTTCCAATCACTTGTCCTATTATAGGATCATGTCCAAGGGTTGCTGAATGATGATTCATACTATAGATTTGCTTCCCATATTCAGTCACACCTGGTATTACTATATCCTCTGTTCCTTTCATGGCATCGTATGGAACAGGTAACAATATAATATTTTTATTATCTGGAAATCTATGCTTTTCTCTGTCTTCTTTACCCTTGTCTAATACCTTTGCATTAGCAGTCTTATCCTTTTTCCCTTCTGAAGAGCTATCTTTTCTGCCATCTGTTGTAGGGGTAAGTGTTTCTAAATCGAATGTAGGTATTAGAATCCATCGTGCACACTGAATCGCAACAGCGCCCCACAAAAAAGCCATATCTTTAGTATTGTTTATACCTGTCTTTTCTGCGAATTGCTTATCTATATCAGTAATAATGACATTGACATTATTAAATCTCTCTAAGGACTGTTCTGCATGATCATGGATTTCATTAACTGCATCTGAGAATTTTGCTAATTCTGCTGAGAATTTTTGCTCTCCTTCGTCAAATATATTTTTGATATCTTCGTATTTATCTAGCATAATAAAAACTCCCCACCAAAAATCATATTGTCATTTTTAAATATAACGCATGAACTGTTTGATGGTTTTCCGTCCAATAATTTATACACTTGAGCTGATCTTCTACTGTTAACTCTCTAAATAAACCACATTGCTCAAGAAGAACCTCTGTATTATAACCAAGAGTCATTTCTTGTAATTTTAATAATTCACTGCCTTTGTCAATGTCTTTTTCCGTTCCCAATCCCAAACACGTCATAATACCACAGTAAAAGGATGCTACCACAAATCCTTCTTCTGCAAGCTCTTGAAAAATACAAAACGCTTTACTTGGATTCAATAATAATATGTCTCCGTTAATATAACAGAAAGCTTCCTCATATCTTTCCCTAATCGATTCAACCTGCTCATCCGCCAACCCCATTATTATTGATCTCCTTCAAATATTCATATTATCGTAAAGTTTCTTAGTTATTGCCCAACAACACCCACAATAATTCTATCATTACAAGGTGTAGCATTAATTAAATAAGTATAAACTTACGATAAATATTCTCCACCTAGAAGGAACTATTTTTCGTTTACTTGTCTTTTTTTATCATATGCTAACAAACAACTAGGACACATCTTGTCCTTCAATATTTTTTATACAAATAAATAGCCCAGCTCCTTTCAGAGCTAGGCCATATATCAATCCATCCTTATCAAATTAAAATCTTCCCTTCCAGACTCAGCATATGCTTCTTCTTAACACTCTTATCAATCTCAGTGTAAACATCAAGTGTGGTCTGAATATCCGAGTGTCCCATGATTTCCTGTGCAATCTTGGGATTAGGCTCGTTCTCACAGAGTCTACTGCAGAATGTATGTCTCAGTACGTGGCAGGAGAAATACGGAAGATGTTCCGGTTCTCTATGCTCTTGCTTAGCATTGATATCTTCAAGATTATTATAATCTGTAACAATCTGATGTAGTGCTCTATTGATTGCTCCCGGAACATATACCATGTGAGCTGAGTTGCTGAACACAAAACCGGAATATCCATCAATCTCTTCCTCACAAAAGCCCAAGCACTTCTGCAACTCATATTCAGCTAGAAACGCATCTATCACTTCACTTACGAGCGGAATCTCCCTTATCGCAGCTTTTGTCTTGGGAGACTGGATGCGCTTCCTGCAAACTCCATCACCATCAGGTCTGTCGTTCATAGCTCTCTCTACAGAAAGGGTGCGGTTTTCAAAGTCTATATCGGTCCATAAGAGTCCAAGTGCTTCGCCAATTCGGAGACCTGTACCAAGAAGAATAGTAATAACGGGAAGCCATCCTGTATATTCCCTGTTGGCTCTAACGAAATTCATAAATTTGGTCTGCTGATCAATCGTAAGTGCTTTGCGTTTATTCTCAATCCAGTACTTACTGCGCTTGATTTCTCGCATAACACCCTCTGTAGGGTTGATTCTCAGAAGTCCGTCACGAACTGCCATCTGAAAAGCAGGCTGCAAAAGAGTATTAACATGATCTACTGTTGTCCCGCTAAGTTCTTCTTCAATTATCAGTTTGAAATAGTATCCCTTGACATCAGAGTACCTTACATCAGCAATCTTTCTCTTACCTATGGAGTCTTTGATCAGATGATTATACAGGTACATGTACGTACCCTTAGTAGTGTCCTTGAGCTCAGGCTTATTATCAAGATAGCGCTCTATCATATGATTCACTTCAATAGACTTTGCTTTATCAGCATCAAGCCCATCTGCATAGTCCTTTTTGATTTCCTGCTCCCTCTTTCGCAGATCCACAAGCGTCTTGGTATAAATGTAATGGCGCTTGCCATACCTGTCATAATAATTGTAGCAGTATCTACCATCCGACTTTCTCTGTGATTCACCTCTGCGCAGCTGATAGCCTTTGCTGTCTGTTCTTACCATAATTTTCCTCCTTGTTTTGGAAGGAGGAACAGTTGATTAAAATCATTATAATCCGCACTGTTCCTGCCTTCAATGCTGTTTTCAGTTCATTTTTTTGTGATAATTCCATTGGACTTACTTGGATGTGATTGGATAATTCTGAGCATCAATTTTTTTCATGGAAATTTTCCATAAACTCATCAATGATCTCCGTATTTACAAGGCAGCATCTTTTTATCCTGTAAATAGCCCCTGCCTCCTTGGCCATTTTTGCAAAAGTCTTTTCACATACCGAATAAAGAATTGCTCCCTCATCGTATCTGACAAACTTTTTCTGACCACCCCTTACCATCTCTTCCAGATTAGGTATTTCTTTTCTTGCCTTTGGCATTTTTATACTCTCCCTTCCATGTAATCAATCATCTGATCACGCAGCCATCTCTTGGAACGATACAGTCTCTGTCTTACAGAACAGTATTCTAGCTGAAGTTCTTCAGCAAGATCCGAAAGTCTCTTTCCTTTTTCAATGTAGCTGAGTACAAGCTGGCGTTCCTCTTCGCTTAGATTGTTCAGCTGGTCATTGAATAACTGGTAGTCTCTGCGCATATCCCTAAGAACAAACGCCTCTTTTTTAAAGAGCTCTCCTCTGTCAGTCCCTTCAAGAACACCGTTCGAAAAGTCACAGGCAACAAGTGCATCTCTTGTCATGACATTCCCGGTAGCGGTATTACCTGTCGGATCACTAATGGTACTCTTCTGTACTCTTACCCCCAGTTCTCCATTCTCATGCCTACGGTTCGTAGCTTTCTCATTTTCTATGAGATAGACAAGTCCATTTGTGCGACTGTCGATAACTCCAAGAAATATCGCAAAATTGTTGTAGATCAGATTGACCCTGCCAGAAGCATCTGCTTTGGCATACTCTTTTACTAAGTTCTTTTTCATGCTTCTCCTCCGAAAGGATCAGCTGTATTCGAGAAATATTTACCGGCTATTTCCTGTCTACGGTTTCATTCTATTCCGCTCTGTTACCCTCCTCGAGCGGTCTCCACTTGACTTTGTCAAGTGTGGCTTGACTGTTAATACTTAAGAAAAGACCGCATCTGGTCTAGTAAGATTTTTTTATCTCTTGGCCTCATCTGTCTGAAAAGAGTTATCATTTCCTCTTCATCTTCTCTTTCCAAAGTGCTGTCGTCTTCTATGTCATCAATAAGGGCATGTACAGATACTCCAAGCACAAGCGCTATAGTTTCAAGCGTAGACACTTTCATGTCCGTTCTGTCCTTTTCATATAGCGATACGGACTGCTTTGTAACATTGATCTGTGCAGCAAGCTCTTCCTGGCTGAATCCAGCCATCTTGCGATATTCCTTGATCTTTTCTCCCATCGTTTTTCTTTTTGCGCATGTTGTTTCCACTTTTTTCATCTCTGCTCCTTTTTTGGAGCCGCATGAACGGAAACATAAACATCGCCAAGAGCATTAACAGTTACAAAGTACATGAAAAAAGAGCCTGCAAAACTCGAATACACCTCAAGGTCAAAGACCTATTGGTTATATTTCCGTTCTGCAGGCTCCATATTATTCTTGGTCAGCACTTAAAGCACTGCCTTCATTCAGCTCTTGGCACAACTTTTGGTAGAAGATGCTGTTCCTGGCTCGTGATATCCGCTCCCCGGCAGAGTATCCGGCACTGCACTAGTCCATCTAAAACCTCATTCTTATGAAATTGTCATTACCTATGTCTTAATCCATCAGCAGACCTGCAATTTTGCAAGTTCTGCTATCTTAGAAAACTGTCTGCTGTACATCTCCAGCCTTTCTGCATTAGATGATACATCGTTCTTGTCGCATTTCCATGTTGCAACGAAATCATTGATTGAGCATATCGCGATCATCTTGGAACAGACCTCGCATGGTTCAGACCCATCCGCAAAACTCGCTCTCATAATCTTGCTTCCGCAATGTGGGCACATTACCCAGTTAACTCCCTCTACTGCCAAATTCTCTTTATCATACTTCGCCTTACTCAATTTTTTTCACATCCTCCTCAAGTGAAACAAAACATTGTCATGTTACCAATAACAACGGATAAGGGAAAGAAAACCGTCCTGTAATCTGCAATAATAATCTCGAAATGCACGTAGCAGTGGGATTAGCATTTCTAAAATATTCGCTCCGATTACATTATTTGCTGATCATTTTTATAGCTCATCTGCTATAATTAGATTATAGCTTCCCCAGAATGAACTAACAAGTAAAAAATCGAACATTTGTTCGCATATCTTTTTGTTCAATTCTTCCAAATGATAAAAAAACAAGTTCCCTCTTATCCATATATGAAATACCGAAAATTCAGTGTTTTTTTATTAATCTTCATATTTTCTTATTTGTGGTACCCAGTCCCTGTAATCTTCTATCCTGAGCATCTTCTTACAGTATTCTAGGAAAGGTCTTTGTTCAACAAACGTTGCTTCAAGCAAAATGTGATTTGTTGCACCCATCTCTGATGCCATGTTATCAGCACTTGTTATTGCACTGTATTCCAGTGCCATCTGCCCGGAAACAAAAATATAATCCACCCTCGTATTAACTCCCCTGTAATGGCGGGTAGAATATTCCTCCTTGACATCCAGCATGTTTACCAGCTTGCCCAGTTCACGGAAGTAGTCATGGTTATGGAACTCCAGTCCTTTGTCAGTATTGAAATCTCCAAGAAGTACAAGCTTTTCGCCAAATGGTATTTCCCTGATCTCGTCCAATAGGCTTTTCCAGAATTCTTCTCCCTGTTCCTTAGCCTCTGCTTCTGCAAGGAATAACTGTGGCATATACACATTCATCAATCGTATCTTTGTATCATTTTTCAGCGTGAGGATTCCATAAGTATATCTGTAAGCCATGGTATCCTTGTCATTATTGATCTTAAGTGCTTTGTAATCCTTGACAATATCATCTCTGATTAGCGTCACTGCTATGGGTTTCTTTTTCTGCTTTCTGGTCCATGCCGCAGGTGTTATTATCCGATATTTCTTATCCTGGATATTTTCACATTTCTCAATCCATTTGCAGTTTTCACCTGCAATAAATTCCTGAAGGGCAATTATGTCATTTCTGAGTATTGCTTCCTCAATATCCTGCCAGACAAACTCCTTATCATATTCGCGAGTATAGTCCTGAACATTCAGAGTCCCAAACTTTGCCAGTACATAAGGCTTCAGTTCTTCAGCCTTCATATCCTTGTCAACTTCATCCCACATATGGGTATAAATTGTTCCAGCCAGAAGCATTTTTATAACGAATGGCTTGTAGATTTTTTTGTTATTAAACATTTCAACAAACTCATTCCGCATGATCTCTAACTGTTTTATCTCTTCATCGGAAAGGTCCAGTTCTGTATGAATTGCTTCCTTGCTTTTAGGATATGTTTCCGTTGCGTAATCCTCTATCCCAATCCAGTCCATTTCATCGCGCTTCGGAAAGATCTCTGCAAGTGCTCTGCTGACAAGATAACTTCTGCTGATTCCCGTATCATAATCTCCATACCACACTTCTTCAACAGCATCACATGCATCAAGTATGTCATAGGATATTTTCATTTGAAGCATAATTTTCCTCCTGCTATCATGGTTAGGTTTTCCGTTACCATCGACAATGGTTAGGATATACCCTAACCAATATTCTTGTCAATACCTTCTATAAAATTTAAAAAAATGCTATTGAATATCCATTGGAAAATTACGTTTAGGACTTATCATTACACTTTTTATCTCCAGAAGGCATTATTTTTCATGACATTTCCAATCCTAGCGAAACCAATATAGCAGCATTAATACGAGCCATATCCTCAGGTCTGAGCATAGTAATGATACCCAAAATATCATCCTTATCAACAGTATCTATCTGTTCTGCTTTAACAACAGACAACAAAAGATCATCATAATGCTGCAGCAAAACATGAGTTTTCATTTCCAATCTTTTAAGGCTTTTTGTCATGTATGCAACTATTATTACCGGAGAATACTCATTGCACTTATCATTTGAAATAATAACCGCAGGTCTGTCTCCAGTAATGACATGCCCTTTAGGGTTCTGATATATGTTTCGTATCTTAACAACCATGCCTCTTTTTAGCATTGAAAGCTTCGTATCACTCATCATACTATTCTCCTCACTTTTTTCATTGCAATTTGCTTTTCTTTACGGTCTTATTCTCTCAAATTTGCTATAACATAAAAAGGAACGAGGCATACAAAAAAACAGCAAACCAAAATGAATTGATTCACTGTTTTAAATCTTTGACTTTTTCTATTCAAGTTTCAAATTAGAATATCCTGTATTCCCAAATATATATAAAAACTCATAGCATATTCTATTCACAAGCTTATATGCTGCTCTGTCATTAATAGTTCTGTAAGGCATCAGAAAGATGTCTCTTAGCAATGTGCATATTTCAACAAATTTGTCAAAACCATCAAGATAACCTTGTTCCCTAAATGTCCCTCTAAGTATTTTAGCATCCAAGAACATAAGCTCTGTTACGTCTGGTTCTTGCCCCGCCAAAATATTTCTAATAACAGCCATTGCCGTGCGTCTATTATATTTACTTTTCTCCATAAAGCCTTCTCTTATAAGAATTTTAACTGTTTTAGCATCCTCTCCTGATGCCCAAAAGTTCTCATTATTTCGAGCAAACACAAGTAGTTTTTGACATTCATCTTTTTTACGTTTCAATTCATGTACCTTATCACCTTCCAAAATATAATCATCAATCTTGTTTTGATATTTTTCATATTTTACGTATTCATTCTTCACTGGCGCCACTGACTTTGCTGGCAATAATCTGAAAATTTCATTCCATTCTCCATACCATGCTTGCCTATTTAAGAACTGCACATAATACATCATAATACTATCGGAATTGTTTCTTGCTGTTCCATAATAATCCAAATGAAAACGCACATCGCGGTGATAATTATTTTTCTCTTCTTCCAATTTTTCAAATATAGTTTTTCGCATATCGATTACTTTATCTTCAACTATACTCAGAGCCTCTTTATAATCTTTCATATTGGGATTAGCCATTATAAAGTAATACAATGTACCAAAACATATTCTTTCGCATACCTTTATATACTGTTCAATGTACTGAGTATTTGTAAATCCAAGTCCGATGCACTTAAACAAGTCTTTTTCTTCTAATATTTCACTCAAAATACTATCGGAATACTCTAACATCCTTTTTGCTGTTCTTAGATATCCTTCATGCCTTGCACCTACAAGATCAATATTTATATTAGTAATGATTTCTGTAATTTTCAAAGTATGATAATCCTTCAGCTCAGGAATGGCAGTTGCTAAATCTGTAATCTCCCTTTTACGGTCTTCGCGTTCAATCAATAAATCTGAATAATCATATTTTATGCCTTTATAGCTTAACCCTCTAAATAACAAGCGGTTTCCTTTATTCCTTCTATAAAACTGTACAGCTATATCAGATAATTCTTCTTCTGTCATATCCTCCAAGGGCAGCCATGACAACGGGGAATCTTCATTATTGATGTGATCAACAAAATGGTCAAGTTGTATTCTGAGGCTTCTATATTCATCACCAGTCTTGGAGCCTTCCCAACATTTATCCACAGCCAAATTCTTCATCTTTTTATAATCCATAAACCCAAACATCCTTTCTAAAGCTAGATCCTATGCCATCCTATGCCACGTTTGTCTTTCTGATGATATCATCTCTGCCAATATCATTTTAATCAAAAATATACTATCCATGTCATCTGCCAATAAATTTAAAAGGCAGACAAGTTGTCTACCTTTTTAGTTTACACTTCTCTATTCTTTTTTCTCAGTAAATACCGCTCTGAATCTGCCTGGTTCACTACTTCCCCATGCAGAAAAATCGAACTGTGGATCTGAAATGCATTCCACTGTAATCACATATTTCAGGAATTCTGAGGTTGTTCCTTCATCAGGTTCAATAGTTACCCTGACTATGGTGCCATCGTCATCCCATGATTTTTTACACTCCATTGTCTCTGTGCTCTTTCCGTCCCATGGAACACTTAATCCCAGAGCAGATGGTGAGTTCTCGTCTGTAAAGAAGTTCAAATAACTTCCCATATAATATGACGGACTGAAGTTTACATATGCAGTCCCGTTCTCATATCTGCAACTACGATACCAGATAGAATCTTCATTCTGTCCTGTAAAAGCTTCCTGCCCTCCAATATTGTAAATCACGAAATACCCATCAGGAACTTTCATGAAAATAGCATCACTTAAGAATATCCATGAGCGGCATTCTTCTGTCATATCTGACAACGACGCTCCCGGCAGATAAATCAGGAACTCATCTGCATCCTCAAATCCATATGGCGTTGAATAGACATATAACGTCTCGTCCACGATTTCTTCAGTACCTATTTTTTCCTCGTTTTCAATATTCATTTCCAGCAGCTTCATAGAATAAACATATTCCTTGTCAGTAGGCTCCGGATTGGAGAACTTTCCTGAGAAGTTACATATATACAGTGTTCCATTCGGATATCCTTCACCAGTAACACCCATGTCCGAATCATGGTACTGCCCTACAAATGAGCCGTCTTCAGAAATCTCTATGTCTGTACTCCATCCGCCTGCTCCGCTTGAAAAAGCAAACTTGCCTGGCATTTCAGTGAACAGATTACTATCTTCTGATTGTCCCATAACCCAGCAATACGAATCCGGAGATATCTTCTCGCCCTCTTTGCAGGCAATTTCAATAACTGAATTCACTTCTTCATCATCTTTGGAATCCAATTCAATATGCAAATAGTCCTCACCCGAAACATAGTAAGCAGTCCCAGCACTCTCCCTGTATTCTGAGGCAACAGAATAGTTTTCTTCAAGCTCACTGATAAACTCTTCAACAGTCTGTTCCTTCATATTTCCTGTAAAGAAAGCTGACGTATTGCCCTCCAACCTAAGAAACATTGAAGAATCCTCTATAGAGAAATCTGCGGTATCGTCATGCCACATTCCCTCATAAACCACCTCAGCATCCAAGTCTGGGCAATCAGCAATATATCTGCCCCCATGCAAGAACTCTGCATCAGCACCACCCTGTTTCAAGAAATCACCGTACGTGGATTCAAAATATGTAATTACCTCTGGCTTCAATTCACCAATGGCTGCTGCTTCATCCTGGTCTGCCAGGGTGACATCATTATTATCCGGCTTTTCTTCCTCTGCTTCAGTAGTAACTGATATGTTGCTCTCTGATTCCAGATTCATATCAGGTTCTGATTTTATGTCATTCTGATTACTAGAACACCCTGCCAGCACCATAATACCGGCTGTCATTATTCCAGTTATAAAGAGATTTCTTCCTCTTGATTTCATAAAACCTCCTCGCTATTGCTATTGCCCACCATGGAATCAAATACGGCTTCTTCAATTACTTTAATACATTCGTCAGGATGTTTTTTTATATCTGTTCCCCAAAACCTTATTACAGTCCATCCTTCATATAGTAGCTTCTTATTAACCTCGTCATCACGCTCGCGATTCCTTGAAATCTTACTGATCCAGAACTCGCTATTATTGCTTTTCTCCAGTCTGGGCTTTAGTACTTCCCAGTTCTTTCCATGAAAAAACTCGCCATCACAAAATATAGCAATCTTATACTTTGTGATGACGATATCAGGATTCCCTGGAAGCTTATCATAGTTCTTCCTGTATCTGTACCCTTTATTCCAAAGGGCTTTCCGCAAAAGAACCTCTATTTTTGTATCCTTAGAGCGGATATGTTTCATGTTTTTTGTCCGCTGTTCTTTGGTAAGTACATCAGCCATTTGAATACCCATCAGCAAACTTTTGCCGCTCTTTTACCAGACCGAGAAAGTCTTCAACTGAATACAGCCATGACTGCTGTTTTTCAGAATATGTCGCATGAATTTCCTTAGGAACAACAAGCTGCAGCTGGCGGCTTATCATCTCATTAGTCTGATTCTCACTAATAGCACCTTCGAGCGTAATGAGGTGCTTTCTATCAATCTTATCTGCCTCTTCCAGAACCTGCCTCCATCTATCCTTTGCAGTTGTTTTGGCACCGAGCATTGTGAGCTGGGCGGGTGGATAGTTATCATCCCAGTAATGGTCTATCGATGGAAAAATAAAATCCGGCTTGGACTTATTTTCAGTCGTTGGTGTATGCGAATATCTTATGTTGTGCTCAGTAAACAAAGCCTCAAGATGGTTTTCAAACGAAAGACCGGCTCTAGATTTTCTTCTGTTGTTCACCGATAACGAAAACTGAATAAATGCATCCACATCGACATCATCTCCAGTTTTAAAACCGGTCATCAGACGCTCCTGAATCAGATATCTCTCCATGCATTTAAACATCTTTTCTTCCATGTCATACCATCTGATAAGTGTTCCATCAGGATCATGAACTGGATCAGCTTCAACTGAATCTCTTGCAAATTTGGAAAATTCCCTTGTAGATGGAAATGCATTTCCAAACTTTGCAACCAGCATATCCGTATAGTCTTCTTCATCGTCCTGTGCCTCAACGCCAATAGCATATAGTATCATTCTGGCAGTAAAGGACACTTTATCAGATGGCTGGGAAGTCATATCAGTTTTGGCAACAAACTGGTTAGGGTTCTCATCCGGTCTCACATCAAAAAGCCAAAATAGCTGGTTTTCAATTATTGAATCCTTCCGCGCGATTATCGCAAGAACTGTTCCGTCCGCTTTAAGACATATGAACAGCGAGTCCTCTGCAAGTGCTGATTCCGTGACAGCATTAGTCGGGTAGTAAAGTCTCCACTCCGTCCTTGTTGGATGATTGTACCTGGCATCATACCATGTAAGCTCACCATCTGCTCCTACGGCACTGTCATCGTCTGTCACATAAAGAAAATGTGTTGGTATGCTGACCTTCTGCTCGTCTGTACCAAACATTTTCTTCAGCATACTCACACCATTATATTCATGCTGGTTACTTATTGTCGCATCAGCCTCAACTGCCGAAAGGCGTTTCACAGCAACAGCCTTAAAATACTGGTTTAAATACCCTGCTTCCATGCAATCCTCCTCAGAACTTATACGACCGCCTGCATTTGTTCATGAGCTGCTACTTCAGGAACGGTTTCGTCAATACCCACAGCTGTCAGCTTCTCAGTTTTGACCACGGCAAGCTGCTCTGCAGCAGCATCAAGTTCTGTAATCTTTGAGCAGATGAGCTGTGCCACATTACCCATAAGAGGAACAACAACTGAGTTGCCAAACTGTCTGTATGCCTGTGTATCTGAAACTGTAATTTTGAATGTATCCGGAAATCCCTGCAGTCTTGCACATTCTCTTGGTGTTAATCTTCTTGGATTCTTTCCTTCCTGGGCTATAAGGATTTCTGATCCATCCTTGTAGTATCTTGCGCTTAACGTTCTTGATACTCCATCAGGCTCTGCAATACCATATCCGAATCCGTTACCAGCAGCCTTATGCTTGGCAGCATATCCCTGAAGGTATGTCCATAGTTTGTCTGACAATGTATATTTTGGGTCAACTTCTTTTTCAAGAATATCTCTCATGACAGGTTTGGGTTCCACCTTGTTTATATCAAAAGAGAATCCTATGTCGCTACCATAACGCTTTCTGTCAAAGCCGACAATGATAATTCTCTCTCTATGTTGCGGAACAAAAGCCTGACCATCAATTACCTGGTAGAACACTTCATAGTCAAGTTCATCAAGCGACTCACAGATAACCTTGAATGTTCTTCCCCTGTCGTGACTGCAAAGATTCTTAACATTTTCAAGCATAAATGCTTTAGGTCTCTTGGCTTTCAGGATTCTGCATACATCAAAGAAAAGAGTCCCCTGGGTCTTATCTTCAAAACCGGTGGCCCTTCCCATGCTCTGTTTCTTTGAAACGCCTGCAATGGAAAAAGGCTGACATGGGAAACCGGCAACAAGAATATCATGATCAGGAATCTCATTCTCATCAACTTTGGTTATATCGCCCTCAGGCTGTTCTCCGAAGTTTGCAAAATACGTCTGCTGACTATACTTGTTCCATTCGCTGGAATAAACGCAATGACCTCCGGCATTTTCGTATGCAAGCCTCATTCCTCCTATTCCGGCAAAAAGATCTATGAATGTGAAGTTCGCATTCTCGGGAACTTCCTTGTTCTGATTATTTATATACTGCATGATTGCAGATGATACTACATCCTGCAGAGATGAATTCTCACTAGTGTTGCATCCTGTTAATGCCTCATAAACTGCATCATCAAGTCTGACATGTAACTGTTTTGCCATATCTTACTCCTCCTGGGTATTATTCCATACCAATTCTATCCCATTATAACAAAATCATGTTCGTGACACAATATATAGGGGAAATATATGGTATATCATCCTTCCCTATACAAAATATTCCTTCAGGCAGTTTGTTCCTAAATTCCACCTGACATTCTATTAATGACATAAGAAGAGTCCAATAAAAACACCAGCTCTGCAAGTCAGCATTTATGCAAGTTTATACAAAAAGAGAACCAGAAACATTTTGTCCTGATTCCCTTTTATGATTCAATATGAAACTCTTTTTACTATATATGATGAAAAATCAACTCCGCTTCTTTTATCTATAAAGCTCCCCGGATCTATCTTTATATCCATCTGTTCCGGTTTGTCTGCCCTAACCAGAATTCCAGGTTCTGTCTCCGTTGCAATTTTAAGCGAATGCCCCGGCACTCTCATTACAATAAGTTCCATTTTTGAATTATCATTAAGAATGATATCCCAGTCCGTCTCCAACAGGCTGGTCCGTGGGTTTGCCCAGAACGCTGATTTATCATCCGGTAACACTGAATACGTTGCCGTTTTACCTATACCAACACCATTATCATTGAGAAATGCAATCGCTTCTGTTTTGGCACGCTTTCCCAAAGCCAGTTTGGTCTTAATATCGATTGTATTTATAAGAGAATTACCCTTATCGGGTTTTGAATCAGAGAACACTGTGATGCCAATAAGCTGCATCAGAAAAAGTGCTTCGTCCAAATACTGTCCAAGAAAAACTTCGCGGAATTTATCAACTTTTGGATTATTACCTTTGTTTTTATTGTCACAGTCAAGCTTTCCTATACTTTTTGCTTTTTCTATCAGCACAGATTCCAGATAGTCTATATCTGTATGGGTAAGGCTGTCACTCTGCGTTGTAAGAATAACAACGCTCTCCCACCAGTCTTTTCCAACAATATGCTGATTGATTCTTTTTGACAAATCCGAGGACTGACCAACATAAACCCTATCCTTGGAGAGCAACAGATATACTCCGTATTTTTTGCAGGCATCTGTTTCAAGTAATTCTGCAACTGACTCTCTTGGAGCAGAATACAATTCACCAGAGTTCCAGCTGGAATCCTCCATGCTGATTACCCCTGATAAATCACCTTCATGCAAAAGTAAATTTATTGTTTTTGCCTTAGCTACTGACATATTGCCACCTCTTACCCCTATCTATTCTAAGTATAAGGGTTCCAAAAACTGTGATCAAATACTTTTTACAAGCTCTGGAACAGTGATATTCATTGGTAGAATGCAAACAAAAAAAGGGCAGCTCTGCACTGGTTTTACATGCAAAAGCTGCCCCATTCCATCTTCTTTTTATTTAAACGGCAAATCCTCACCGAAGTCATCCGGGATATTTGTAAAACCACCCTCATCTGCCCCTGTGCCATAACTGTTATCCGCTGCATTTTTGCTTTCGGCAAATTCCAGCTGTTCCACTATTACATCAGTGGTATAAATACGGGCCCCATCCTTTTCATAACTCCCAGTCTGTATCCGTCCTGTCACAAGGAGCTTTACTCCCTTTTTACCAAAACGCTCCATAAAATCTGCCTGGTTTTTGAAAGCGACCAGATTTATGAAATCAGCCGACTGCTCTTCTCCATCCCTTTTGAAAGTTCTGTTCACTGCGATATTGCAGCGTGCCACCTTCTTGTCAGAATCAGCGTTCCTGATCTCTGCATCTTTTGTAAGTCGCCCCATTAGTATAACTTTGTTCATTAGTCTTCTCCTCTCGAAATATGATAATTATCCTGTTTATCTGCTTTTGGTGATCAGCGCATTGTCCCTTGCCCTGGCTTATCTACGAGGGCTAAAGAAAAAGTGGCGAGCAGTGCATTTGACAGACAAATGCCTCGCCGCTCGTTGAGAGGATACTCTCAAACTCTTTACCCCGGCGATAAATCGCCTGACCTAAAACCCTCGCTATGCTCGTGTTTTCATATCAGCGTGAAGGCGTGCTTCTTTCTTTTTTCGGAGTACGTTCCTGACCGTCCAGCTGTAAAAACATCTCCACATTGCGCTTTGCTTCCTGAAGAGTTCTGTTATTATCACGGGTCGCTTTGTACTCGCGGTAATACTTTTTCTTCTCTGCCATAAGCTGTTCTATCTCTTTTGTCAGTTCCTTCGCTTTTGGCAGTTTTCTGCCATAGGCATCAAGAGCTTTTTTAGCTGCTCTAAATACAGTAATCTCTTCACGATGAGCCTCAAAGAACTTCTGACTACATCCCTTCTTTTTGTATTCATCGTAAATGTCCTTTGTTCTGGCAAAATCCCTCAAGTTTTTCCTAAGAGCTGTCAGCTCATCAATCCTGCTCTCAGTCCTTTTCAGGTTTTCTGCAAGACTGGAAAAATCTGATGAAGCCGACTCTGCCATTTCTTTCAACTGATCATAACTTCGGATGTCCTTCTCATTCAGAAACAGCAGTGTATTCATCATGGCTTTGTTGTTGAAGTTCTGACTCCAGCGAATATAACCCTTGCCCTTACCCTGCTTTATCTTTTCCTGAATATTTATGAGCAGATCGAATTTTACATCCGTATCATTTATGGAAGGTCTGCTCTCCCCGGACATCCTTGCGGTCAGTGCTTCAACAGAATACCTCTTCCCCAACGATTTAAAACTGACGTAATTTTTCCTATCACATCCCCGCACTGCCAGATGTTTTCCATATCTGACTTCATATCCGTCTTTTATAAGAAACTGTAAAAGAGCATCCATACTTTTGGGATCCTGAGCCATTGCCTTATCTATAGAATCCCTGACATCCGCCCTGTAGGTCTTAGCGTATTTTGGTCTTAAGGATTTGAACTTGTAAGGTTCTATAACTGACAATCCATGCTCAAGGCATATCATGTCGGAGAGCCTGCGAAGCCCTATCCCGCAAAACCATGAATCACGGAATTTCCTGTCACAGTGAAGATTCACAGAGTTAAAAATCACATGATTATGGATATGCTTCTTGTCAGTATGAGTGCAGCATATGAAAGCATGCTCTCCTTTGGTAAAACGCATTGCAGTTTCATAGCCGACCCTGTTGGCTTCTTCCGGCGTTATCTCCCCAGGCTTGAATGATTGGCGGATCTGGTAAGCTATGATATCCCCCCGGTACTGTCTTCCTGTATTCTTAAGATATTCCAGCTTAGCCTGGTTAAACTCTTTATCCGCTATATCAGCATTACATGCATATGCTGTCACATATCTTTCGTCTTCTGTTTTTTCTTCATCCTTTGCATAATCAACTCTTGCCTTAAGGCACTGTGATATGGTTTTCCCTTTATTGACATGCATGGCTATAAGCTTTGTTGCCGCCATATCCATCCCCCACTTTTGTTACTGCATGGTATTAAACTTATCAAGGATATCTCCCAGAAGCCTTATGATCTCCCTGTGGGATTTCTTCAGATCTTCGATATCAGACTTGTATATGCTTCCGGTCTCATTGGCTCTTCTGGCATACTGGTTAAGGTTGTTGCTGCTGATGCTTACAAGTCTTAAGATTTCCTTAAAGTCAGACATATCAACTTCTATCACATAGCCATTCATCACCAGGCCTCTGAGGTAGGCACTAAGGTTTTTAGCACCTACCTTCTCCATCCTTGCATTCAGTTTTTCCATTTCCTCAGGAGTCAGCCTGAAGAAAAGCTTGCAGGTCCTGTTATTCATCTTCTCCGCTTCCGTCATCTTCCGATATCTGTGAAAGATAATCGTCCTCTTCATCAACATAATCCGCATCGGGATCAGGTTCCTCTACGGGTGCTTTCTTCTTTTTCTTAAGAGCAAAATATCCTGCTATTGCAGCTACCCCCATGAAAGGCAGTGCTACAAGAAGTGCTGTATAATTCTTTTTTACCGGTTCCGGCTCCGGTTCAGGAGCTGGTTCCTGTATTACTTCCTCAACAGGCTCCTTCTTCTTTTGATCCTTTTCAGAAATTGACTCCATATATTTTTCGACCTCATCATCTTCCATGAGTTTTAAGAGATCTGCTTCATCGACCATATTCAGAAAATGAACATTCTCATTGCCATCATCATCCCTGTCGATAATGATATAGAAGTAATGACCTGTCTTTGATACAACTGTGATGAACTGCTTTCCCCCACACTCAAGAGACCCGTAATCATCTACAAGCTCCATGTTGCCATCCGGTGTAAGCGGACCATATTCCGGTACTGGATCTTCCTCAGGTACAATCTCAGGAACTGCACCCTCACAGTTATTAAAGTCCTCTTTGCATACAGGACAATCTTCATCGATACAGTCTTCTGTGCATCTTGTTTCACAGTTGCATACCGGAGCATTTGCAAATGCTGTAATAGGTGTCATTCCAATAAAAAGAGCGGCTGTACCTGCAGCCACTCTCATTCCAAATGCCTTTATTTTATTTTTCATCATCATCAAAATCCTCACTTTCATCATAATCCTGCTCTGTCACAGGAGTGCTGTTTATGGTTTTGTTTGTTGGCGTGGTGTATCTGCCTACGCTGACTGTAATATCCTCTGCTTCAGAAGCTGCCTTTAATAGCTTTGCAACCTGTTCAGGTGTAAGCTTTAGCGCCCCAACTTCTGCAAGTATCTGATTGTTCTCGGCTTCCTTAAGCCTTGCTTCGCATGCCTTGACCCTTGCATCAGCTTCCGATTTTCGCTTTCTTGCACGGGCAAGGTCATCCCTTAATCTGTCGATTTTCTCGTACATATAATCCTCCTATCCGTTGATCCTTCCATATGTGAAAAAGTGCTTACGCCAGTAATTTGTATCTACCGATGTGTACTGAATGGGCGAACCGCAGTGAAGCATCATACCGTCCCCAACATATATCCCGACATGGCTGGCTCCCTTCACATCATAGGTTCCCTTAAAAAATATGAGGTCGCCAGGCTTTGCCTGTGATACAGGAATCTTTGTACAACAGTTTAAAAGTCCGTTAGCAGTCTGTCTGCCGACATTCCATCCATTACCGCAGTGATTGATAACCCAGCTTACAAAGCCGGAGCAGTCAAATGAAGTCGAAGGTTTACTGCCTCCCCACACATATGGATATCCCAGATATTTCTCACCTTCATGGATCATATTTGCAAAACGGACATCCGTCAGTGCTTCCGGCGGTACTTCATAATCGCCATAACTTCCGGGATTAACTATGGAATAGATATCATCGTCAAAGAGGTATTTCTTATTTCCGTAGGTCTCAAGAAGGATTTCATATCGCGCCATCTGATCATCATCAAATCCAAGCTGCTCTACCACATCATCCAGCGTATTATTTGTCAGAGAAACATTCAGGATGTAATAGTCATATGGCTCAGGATCCTCTCCCTCTTCTTCAGGCTCAGTGTATCTGGTCTCAACCTCTTCTTCGATGGAGAGCTCATACTGTAGATTAAAGATTTCTTCCAGAATGTCCTGCACTTCATCTTCTGTATACTGCTCATAAAGTACTGTCAGTACCGCAGCCAGTTGATATGGATTGTGGCCTATCTCATCAAGTTCGTAGTTATACTCGTCATAATCCGGGTAATCATCTTCGATATCATCTATCTCTTCCTGAAGCTCATCCTCCATCTCTTTATAGTCTTCATCTACAGCAAGGATGTCATCATCAACTGCGGTATAGCTTGTAGTGATACCCACATGGGATACGCTGTTCAGCGCAGCTCCGCATGAAGAAAAACAGCCGCATATCAGAATCAGAACAACAAGGATCACTCCTGCTATGGCTATCTCCTTGGCATGTTCTTTTATGAACTCTGCAACTTTTCCGGCAAGATCTTCAGCTTGGTCTATGAACCTTCTGCCGAAGTTCCCTACCTGATTGGCAGCTTCCCTTGAACTGCTTCTGAAAGCCTGTTCCTTTATCTCCTTCTTCATACGGCTTTTCTGCATCGCCCTTGACTGGGGATGAGATGCTGATTCTATTTCAGCAGTCTCCTCCCTCACCTGTCTATTATGCTTTTTCTCAAACTGCTTTTTGCTGTACAGTTCTGACTGTAGCCTCCCTGCATAAGTACCAACAACAGAAATGCCGGCTTTCATACTGTCAGCAAATAACTCCCCAGCATGGACTCCGGCTTCTATGCTCTCACCGCTTGCGTTGCCACCACTCTCATATCTTTCCTCATCCCGTGCAGCTCCTGCCGTCTTTCTTGCAAGCTCTTTTGCGGCAGCCTCCTTATAAGCTTTAGCTCTGCCCTGCTTATGGAGCTTTGCTTCTTTTCGCATTTCTTCCTTTGTCAGGGTATTGTCTTTCTTACCGGTCCTGAACTTACTGCGCATGGCCTTTGCTGCTGTGGTCTCATTTTTCAGCTTATCCCCCATCTTCTTTGTGGTGGACTTCTTTTCGTTTTCACCATTCATTTATCTAAGCTCCCTTGCTTTGGTCTCACGCCCTGTCTTATCACCAGGCACTACTTTTTCCTTTGCTTCACTGATCTTATCCATGACTCCCTGCACCTCCTGCGGCTTGGTGGTCATGATACGGTACAGTTCAAGGTCTTTGGGGAATCTGTCAACAAACGGCAGGATAACATTGCCATAAAATAAAAGCCCCTCACCTTCTCCCGAATGTGTTACGTACGAAAGCTGATGGGTGCTTATATTGAGTTGCTTCGCAAGTATTGCCCTGTCTCCGACTGCCTGGTTCAGCATATATACGAAATCAGAGTTTTCAAAGACGTTCTCAACTTCTTTTGAAGCAAGCAGGTCCTTTACGTTCTGTGTTATGCCTGTCGGCATACCTCCCCACTTACGGAATCTTTTCCAGATCTCCACTGTATATGCGGCTGTCTGTTCCTCCTTTAAAAGCAGATGCATTTCATCAAGATAGTATCTTGTAGACTTTCCCTCTTCCCTGTTGGCTGAAACCCTGCCCCAGACCTGATCATGGATGATGAGCATTCCTATCTTTTTAAGCTGCTTGCCGAGTTCCTTAATGTCGTAGCACACAATCCTGTTCGTGATATCCACGTTGGTTCTGTGGTTGAAAACATTAAGGGATCCTGTTACATAGATTTCAAGAGCTGTTGCTACATGTCTTGCCTCCGGTTCATCCTGTTTTAAAAGTTCATTATAGAGATCTTCCAGAATAGGCATATTTTCAGGGACAGGATTCTCAAAATACTTCCTGTATACCCTGTGGATGCATCTGTCTATGATGGTCTTTTCTACCGGAAGCAGTCCGTCTTTTCCACCTATGATCAGCTCACAGAGAGATAAGATGAATTCCGCTTTCAGCATTACAGGATCATCGTCATCCGAATAATTCTGGTTGATATCCATAGGATTGATATACTGGTCTGATGTCGGGCTTATCTTTATGACCTGCCCACCAAAGTGCTCCACAAGCGGCCTGTACTCGGCTTCGGGATCTGATATCAAAATATCATCGTCAGTTACAAGGAATGCATTTGCTATTTCCCTCTTTGCCGCGAACGACTTACCGGATCCTGGAGTTCCAAGGATAAGGCCGTTGGGATTCTTAAGAAGCTTTCTGTCCACCATGATAAGGTTGTTTGAAAGCGCATTAAGTCCGTAATACAGTGATTCATTTCCTGTCTGGAAAAGCTCCTGTGTTGTGAAAGGCACAAATATCGCTGTTGACGATGTGGTCATGCCCCTTCTGATATCAATGAGATTATTTGCAAGAGGCAGTGTGCTCATAAGTCCCTGCTCCTGCTGAAAATCCAGTCTTGTCAGATTGCAGTTATGCTTCTGTGCGATACTGTTAGCCTGGAAATAATTGTTTTCAAGCTCCTGCTGTGTGCTGCCGGTATTCAGGATCAGGAAAGTCATGAGGAACATTCTCTCATTCTGCGACTGAAGTTCCTTCAGAAGTGCCTTGGCATCCTTCCCGTAAGTAGCCAGATCTGAAGGAATTATGTCCATATCATACCCGGCCCGGACTGCCTTCTTCTGCTCCTCTATCTTGGAACGGTCAAGTTCTGTTATGGTATGTTTGATGGTCTTTATGGCTTCGTTCTGATTTACTGACTGAAGATGCATTGTCACTATCTGACTTGATTCCATACCAAGGAAATCTGCCAGCATCCTGTCACTGATATCTGATGCCGTGATCTGCAGAAAGCTCATGCATCCGTACATATCACCCATCTTGAACACCCTGCCTGTCTTGAACTCAAAGCTGCTTGGCACTATCACATCCTTAACGGAAGCTCCTGCCTTTACAGTGTCCTTCCAGTCAAAGAAGAACTTTGCATCTCCGTTCATATGGAACTGGTTGTGCATAAGTTCCAGCCTTTCCTTGCCATTAAGCGTATGTGCCATAACTCCGAGTCGCTTGAAGTTATTTAAAAGATCCACTTCAAGGTGTATAAGCCTTGGCTTCGCTACCTTCATGGACTCTGCATGGATACCAAAGGTAAGGTATTTTGTTTTTGTAAGTCCGTTATTACCGGCCTGCATCTGATGAAAGAGCATGTAGCTGTATTCATCACGCACCTTATCATATCCATCATTCCTGTGTTTTATGGCGATCTTTTTACCAAACTTCTCTGCGTCCGTAGCCATGTTCAGGAATGTGATCTGAAAATGCACTGAACTGTCAAAGAAATTCAGAAACTGGCACCACTCCTCAAATATTTCAGTCTGATCCTCCTGCTGTGCCAGCTGGTAATTGATGTCCTGAAACTGTATCGTCTTGGTATAATAGTCACGCCCTACCCTGCATATACCGTCAGGGAACATCCTTTCAAAAGGTACGCTCTCCTGCGCAGTTTTAGGGATATCATCTTTTTTCTTTTCCTTTCGGAACGGGTTCTTTAACGCCTTTATCAACTGTTTTCTCTCCCTTCTTCGCTGCTATAAATGCAAGCAGCTCATAATAATTCTTTGTTTTATATGGTCTTTTCTTAGGTCTTTTGAAAACCGCTTCATAAAAGTGGTCAAGATACACTTCGAGCGGCTGCTCATTTTTCTCATACATGGCAAGGAAAAACAGCGGCATCATGACGATCATCATGGAAAGTGCTGCCACTGTTATATTTCCAAACCGTTTTACAAGAAAGAAAGTTGGAACGCCTATGATAGCTCCAAGGGTAAAGCATACAAGCTGGCGCTTGGTGAGATTTAAGAAAACCTTGCTCTTAACCTTGGAAAAATCACGCGGTACACTGATATAATTAGCCATGCCGAATTTCCTCCGTTTTAATGTGCATGAAGGATAGAACGTGCTATAGAGCCTGTCTTGAACAATGTAAATCCAAGAAGCACTGTATATCCGAGCACCTTCCATAGTGAGCCCATAATGTCAGATGAGAATGCTATGGACTGTATCATCACAGCATATATGCCCACACAGACAAGTATCAGAAATCCCTGGAATCCAAGTGCCCAGAGTGATCTGAAATAGTTCTGTCCTATCTGTGACTGCTCCTGATTGCCGAATGTCGCAAACGGAATAGGTGCCAGTGATACGGTCAGATATATTTCCACCATCCTGCCATTTATAACGATGAAAACAACTATTGCTGCTATCTGCACAAGGAACTGCACCACAAAACTCTGTAAGAATATGCTGAACAGCTCTCCTGTCTCCAGACCTTCCAGAGTCGACTGCATGCTTGCCAGCGCAGATGTATCAATCGCCGTAGATGCTGCTATAATTCCTCCGCTCTGGTCAATGACCCATTTGGCTACATCAAATACCGCCATGGTTATCGTAAAGGTATTGGTTATAAGCGTTACTGCTACAAAGGTCTTTAATACCCACTTGAAAAAAATCCATGTTTCAAAATGTGCCAGGTTGTTGTGGCTGATCACGAGCTGTATGAGTTCATAACAGGCTATGAATGTCAGGATGATGCCGGCAACAGGCATTATCACGTTATCTGACAGGTTCTTAATAAGGTTATAGACAGACGGCATGAATGATGCCGGAGTCTGTCCTGCCATGTGTGCTATCTCTGCCACCTCTGAATTCATTGAATCAAAGGTGTGCGTCAGGTGTTCCATTATTCCTTCAATGAGCATGTTTCTCAACCATTCCTCAATTTGTTCCAGTACGGCTTCCATTCATGCCCTCCATTATTTCTGTTTAAAAAATAGAGGCAGGAAGTTTCCTCCCTGCCCCTTGTTTCACTCCACTCTCTCAGGATCAAAAAAGTCCTGCAAGCAAGGGAACAAGCGTGGTTCCGATAAGTGCAACTCCACCACCGGCCATTAGCTGTTTCATTCCCTGGCTCTTACTTCCGGGATTGTCGTTTCCATATCCTTCCATGAGGTTGATGGCTCCCCAGATGCCAAGACCTGCTCCAAGAGCGATTACGAGTGTCTGTAAAGTTGTGATTGCTGACTGAAAAAATGCCATGATTCATGTTTCCAAAATTTTCCGCACTGGGTTTTTGTGCGGAAAACTTTGGATTCTCCTTCCAATAATTTTTGTTGGTTAGCGACATCCACCCATATTGGATGCCGGTTAATAGTTACGTTCCAAAAGCCGTCGACTGCCTTTGGAAAAGCAGCTGCATCTGCCCTCACAGCTCTTTGACCTGGTTTTGGGCATAAATAAAAAGCGTTGACCGCATGCCTTTTATTGACATGCCAGTGCGCTTTCCATTTCATCTACATCGATGACTTCATATTCATCATCTGGTCTCAATATTAAGTTGTCTTTCTCTTTAAGGAACTTCTCCACATCGAAGTAGTTCTTTTTGCTGTAATCTGCTGTCAGCTTATAGTTCGGATGCTTTGTCAGGTCATACTTTTTTGAGAGAAAAGGTCTCGTGCCTCTTACCTGGACTATACATTTGCTTCCGTCCATAACTGCCAGTTCATCCATACTCATAAGGTCATGCGCAGCTTTCTGATAGGTTATGCCGTAAGTCGGCTGTGAGCCTCTTGTATCCTGAGTATTGAAATAATCAATAGTTTCCTTGCCAAGGATAGCATTTATATCCTTGAGTGTTGTATGCTCGGATCCTCCAAGAAAGATCTGGGAATCCATGTTGCCGCAGATGGTATCACTGCTTTCTTTGTATATTGCTTTTAACTGGGATTTAGCCTGCAATACTATACATGCCGATATCTCCCTGCTTCGGATGGTCGCCACAAGCTTCTCGATATTAGGTATCTTTCCGCAGTTGGCAAACTCATCGATCAGGCATCTTACATGGACCGGCAGCCTCCCGCCATAAACATCATCTGCCTTTTCACAGAGCAGATTGAACAGCTGGCTGTATACCATGCTGATGAGGAAATTGAATGTATCATCCGTATCTGACATTATTAAGTATAATGCAGTCTTCTCATCACCAAGCGTATCAAGCTCCAGTTCGTCATATGCCGTAATCTCCCGAAGCTCTGCAATATCAAAGGGTGCGAGCCTTGCACCGCATGAAACCAAAATAGATTTGGCTGTCTTTCCGGCAGCTAATTTATATTTCTTGTACTGTCTGACTGCGAAGTGCTCCGGCTGTTCTTTTTCCAGATCTTCAAATAGGAGATCAATCGCGTTTTTAAACTCTTCATCGTCTTCCCTTACCTCCATTGCGTTTACCATTTCAAGAAGCGTTGTGAAATTCTGTTCCTCCTTAGGTGCTTCATAATGGATATAACCGATAAGTGCTGTATATAATAGCCTCTCTGCTTTGTCCCAGAAGGGATCGGCATTTGTTCCTTCACCCTTTGTGTTCATCATGAGCACTGTCACTATCTTAAGGATGTCCTTCTCGGAATGAATATAGGAAAAAGGATTGTAATGCATACTTTTCTTAAAGTTGATAGTATTGAACACCTTTATCCTGTATCCGTTCTTCTTAAGCGCCATGCCTGTCTCCGGTAACAGCAGCCCCTTTGGATCCGTGACAACATAGGATGAATGCATCTGCAAAAGATTGGGTTTTATAAAGTAACGAGTCTTACCTGAACCGGAACCTCCTATCACAAGGACGTTTTTGTTTCTGGCATACTTTGGATTTGCCGGCCTTGAATTCATGGTCATCATCTCTGTTTCTGACAGTATAACATTGTTTTTGAATTCCGGGTCGATGTAAGGCTCGATATCTTTTTTTGTGCCCCACCTTGCTGAGCCGAATTCCTCTCTGTGTCTGAATTTCTTTTTATTTTCCTTCTTGTCCCATATAAAAAGGACAAGCATCATTACTGCAAGCCCAATAATGCCTATCATTGCCCTGGGATTCTGAAGAATGGTTTCATATGTAATCATCTCATTCTCTCCTTTGCCCTGTGGAGCACCTTTTTAGGCATATTTGCTACCTTATCCTTCAAGTGCTTTATCTTCTCCAGAACTGATGGCTTATGCTCTTTCATGAGCTTCTTCTCAGAGTAGTATCTGATCACATCACTGATGGCATCCTGATCCCTCGCCTTAAAGAACACTGAACATACGGGAGGATTCTGGTCATTGTGCTTTACTATTGCAAAATCCACACCAAATTTCTTTGCGACTTTCTGGAAGTCCCTAAGTTCAGTCTTGGAAACATCAACATAGGTTGCACCTTCATCTTTTCTGATGAGATCCTTTACCTTCATCTTTCCATGCTTTCTCTCAGGTCCATGCTCTTTATGGTCTTTTCGGAGCCTGTGGATAAAAAGAACCAGGCGCAGCAGCCTTCTCATATTTCTCTCAGTAAAATGCTTGAGATCAATAGCCCTTCTGAAGACAAACTCGATGGATTCTTTTGATACCTGATCTGATTCCATCCGTCACCTCCGTCATGTGAGTCTGTATGCCTTGAACTCTACCGGACCTACAAGATAGTTGACTGTGTTTTTTCTGAAAGCCCTTCTCACATCATCGACCTCATCTGCAGGAATGCACTTTGCACCCTTGTCCGTAGCCTTCATGATAAGGCAGTCGTTGAAGATATACTTGTGAGAATAAACTTCCACAACGCTGTCTTCATCGAAAATAATTACATAATCTGTTCCGGGAATAATCTGTGAGCACATTCTGTCTCCATAGGTATCCATGACACCCTGAGCAAGAGCATCTCCCAATCCCCAAACAGTGTAATTTTTATCAATGAAAACACCGACATCCGGTGAATCCGGTGCTATTCCATTTGTTATGCAGAGCTTTTTTCTGCCTGTCTGATAAATACAATCCATTTCCATATTCTCCTCCATAGTTTATCCAAAGGAAAGCCAAAGCTTACTCCAGACAGAGCTTTGGATGCTTTTCCTTCCACTCTTTGATACCTTCCTGCCCAAGAAGATTCCTGTAGCAGGGAAAACATATGCGGTGACCATGACTGTATGGGCAGTTTCTGCAGGGATAATCATCCCCAAGTCTGTCCTCCAGCGCCTTTTGTCTGTAAACGCATTTTCTCTTGATACCGCTGCAAACATCCTTATGCTCGCATCCACGGCAGTTCTTTGGCTTATCCTTTGAAAAGATCATGTTACTTCGCTTCCCCTCCTCTGACTTTCACATCCTTTGCAGGAGCCTCCTTCTTTGGTGCTTTTGCAACCTCATCCTTCTTTGCCTTGATCTCGGCAACAAGGGACTTTTTCTCTCCTGCATCAACGGTCTTCTCTTCCTTTGCAGACTGGCGCTCCACAAACTTCTCTCCAAGCTCAAAAACCTTGTCCTTGGCATCATAGTGGTAAACATTGTCTGTAAGCTGGTCAGTAGGATCCACTGTTGTAGCATTAACCTCTCTGACCATGTTTTCTAGGCTGTGAAGGTCAAACTGGCCATTATCAGGGATGATCAGGACCTCATGGATGCTGCTGGGAAGAATAAAGAAAGAGCCGCCTCCAACTCTCTCAGATGCCTTGTCCATAAAATCCTGATAAGCAATGACTCCGGCACCATGAACATTACCTTCTACTGATGCAACAAACATCTGCTCCTGCTCAGGGGGAATATTGAGCCCAAGCATCGCAAGATCATCAACGCCCATCTGCTTGGCAAGTACTTCACCCATGCCCTGGATGACAACAGGCCTGATCTCAGGTGCATTAAGGATTGCATCCTGATGGAGCTGTTCTGCTGTAATGCCATAGTTATCAAGCATCTGGTTAGTAACAAGGATTGTCCCTGTTCCTTCAGCAGACTCACCCAGAACGAAGCGGTAAACAACCGCCATATCTTCAATATTCTTATGGGGAACTGTCTCAAGAAGCTCCGCATTTCTCTCCGCAGATACAACCTCAATTGCCAGTGTGTCCTTCATTCTGTCGTAATCCTTAAAGGCATCGACGTTGAACTCCGGTCTGTTTTCGAGTGCGTTTACTGCGATGTCAGCAGACTTTTCAACGATGCTGTCATAAGAAGTACCTGCTTCAAATTCCTTATAGAGTGATGTTGCGTTGAGATTTACTCCGATAATGGAATCCTCAGGCTTTACTGTGAGAGCATCGTAGGTCTCATTCATCTTATCTACAGTTCTGATCTCCACTGTGGTATCTTTGCCGGTCTTGGCATCGATTGTCTCCTTTACGTCCTTGGCAAGATTCTCTTTGAATGTTTCAAAATCCATTTTGTTTTTTCCTCTCTGTTATTATTTGAGCCGTTTAAAGACAGGCATGAAAAAAACGCCATACCCATGACTGCAATCTGCAATCATGAGCTGACGCTCATCCATTCCGTTATTCATATGCGCATATCAAAAAAGGAAGCGCTTGGCTCGTGCCCGCTTCCTTTTCCACTATAATAATATCATGCCCTAAAACCTTGTACAAGCGACAGGAGTGCGACAAATGCGCGACAATACTGAGACAAAAGCGCGACAAAAGTGTGACAGCACTTCAAAATGGCAGCTCACCTTTATCCAAATCATCTTCATCATCCGACTCAATCAGCCCATCCCTACGCGCCTGCTCCCATGTTATTCCATAAGGAGCACCGCCAGAAGTATATCCTGCAATATAATAGAAATACTCGTCCTGATTAGAATTAAAGATCTCATTCTCCACCCTGTTCTGTTTAGACAATTTTCTCTGATGTCTTTTTCCCTTCTTTGCTTCAAGATGCTTTTTATATGAGGCTTCCTTCTCCGGACTGAGAACATGGAGCATGCATAACTCTTTCATGGCGCATGCCCTGTCTACATTGAACTTTGTCCTGTATGCTTTTACTATATGGGAATCATCCGTAAATTCCTGCTCCGAAAACCACTTCCGTGCTTCAATTAATCTTTGCTGTCTTGCGTTTGACATGTCACTCCTCTGCATTCAGCTTTTCTCTAATCATAAGCTCTTGTCTCATAATCAGCTCCTCTGCTATTTTAGCTGTGCGATAGTCAATTGTATCATTTATTGAATTTATAAATTCCCCATACTTTTTGGGGGTATCAACCGTTTTTAAAAAAGATTTCAAATTTGAATATTTCTTCAGTTTGGGCTTTCCCTTATCTATATATCCAGCAAAGAATATATTCCCTTTATAAATCCTCAAAAGTGCTTTAAACCATTCATAGTTTCTTGCAAAGTATAACTCCGGAATATCGAAGCATCCAATTGTGGCATTACCTTTAGCAGTATTCCCACCAGGCCATATTGGATAAACATTACCAATTTTGCTGTATCTCTCTAGGAATGGCTTGATATCATTGTTCAAGTCCTTTGTATTATATTCTGCTGAATTCTGAATACTCCTAAGGAATTTATCATTATATATGTTCTTTCTCCCCTCTTTTATTAAATAATCAGTAACATTAAAACACCTCTTACCATTATTATAAGCATAAACACCGATTGCATATATACCGAGAAATGAATATAAAACATCGGTATTTTCCCAACCAAGTTGACAAGTATCCTTCTCATTGTATCCTTCAACATCAGTCTTATTCTTCTGTTTTCTCCACGTAAACATTTCCTCAGCAGTCTTAACATCCTTGATATGATATGGTTCATCTCTTTTAATCCCCATATTTGTCTTCATGCCACAACTCCCCTCCTGTAACATCTCACCACAGTTATAACTAATAATACTCTGTTATAGCTAATAAAAAAAGACGATGAAGAGGCTATCCACCGCCTTTTTCAGTATATCTGATTTCAGATAATCATTCCGAAAAGTATTTCCAGAATATGATATTCCATACGGCAGCAATGACTGCTCCAATAGCCATAACAACATGAATATCATATTGCGGAGCATAATCCCTTACGATGATGCGGCAGATAAATGCTGCTGTAAAACAGCTCATCCCGGCACCTATGATCTTAGCCACAAGAAATGTATGCTGTAACAAAAGCGATACCAGAGCAGTTATTCCGAATATGATCCAGCAGGTCTTTTTATCCAGCCCCATATCTCTTGTGAGATAAATTGGCACAAGCCCTATAAGCACAGAGTTCAAAGCATCCACTCTGGCAATGAGAAAGGATGCTGCCCCAAGAATGAATCCTACAGGAAGTAATACCAAGGACATTGCTCCTGCTGAGCTTGAAGAAATATCATCCGATGCACTGTAAAACCTGTAATCATAACTCATATCATTTTCCTCTCTTTCTGAAAACTTGATGCATGGTATTGGCTTGCATAGCTTCTTGCGTTCCAAGAGTATTCCACAATACCATAATCAGGATTTATACAACTCCTACTGCCCTGTCATGGCTGTACTCAGACTGGAAGTAACTGCTCATGGTTGTCGGAGCATTAAACAATGCTGCCAGCAGATAGTTTTTGATATTGCGGATCTTGGTGGTGTTATCCTTCATACAGCCCATTACATACTCCAGATGCATGTTGTTAAGCTTCAGGAACTTTGACTTAACAAGGTTTGTGGGATACTCGTTCTTGGAGATCCATATTGTTGGCTTCTGGCAGAGAACCGTTTCAAGAACAAGGTCATATATGCCTTCAATGATCTCCTCATCCCCAGGATAACGTTCAAGCATAATATCAATTGCCAGATTCTCCCTGATGATTTCTGCATAGGCATTATACTCATCGTTCAAATCCGTCTTCATCGAAGAGATATGATTAGTTATTCTTACTCTGTTAGTATTATTAATATTATTATAATTAGGGTTGGAATTTCCAACTTCTAGAGGTTGATTTTTTAAACTTCCAGAAGTTGATTTTTCCAACTTCAAGAAGTTGGTTTTTCCAACCTCTGAAACTTCTTCCTGCTCTGAAGTTGTTTTTTCAAACTTCTGACCTTTTTCAGAATCCTTCTGTACAAAGTCCTTAAGGTACAGCCTGTCCGGATTTCCCTGCCCCTGCTTTTTTCTCTCTACAAGCCCTATCCCCTCTAATTCCCTAAAAAGACTTATAGCCTTGTTCTTCTTGCATCTTAGCATTTCCATAGCTTCTGCCTGGGAATATATGATATATGCCCTGTTCTGGTCGTCAATCCACTTATTTTTCTGTGAAAGAGACATTCTGTCGAGCATAAGTCCATAAAGTATCTTGGCATCTGAGCTCATATTCTCGAAATATGGGTCTGTGAACAGAAGCTTTGGTATTCTGTAAAAAGCATGTCTTTCAGATTCCTGACCATAAAAATAGTCGAATCGTATCTTATCGCTCACGCTTTTGTTCCTCCCTTCAATAACTTTCTTTACCGTTCTATTACCTTCAGTGGTGCAATATCTGCACTACCCTATAAGCTGAAATTTTTGTTGTCTGTTGAAATTCTTTACATATATCCTGCTTGGTTTTCCCTTTATCTGATGCTTGTGAATAAGTCCGATATCTTCCAGCTCATCCATGCATGAAATAATCGTATGTCTTGAGTAACTTATATCCTCTTCCAGATCACTGAGCGGATATATGATATAAACCCGGTTCTTATCGTCATACCATCTGTTTTTCCTTGCATCCCCCATCTTTGCAAGGAAGACTGCATACAGTACTTTCGAAGCCGGTGAAAGGGAAGAAAAGTCCTTCCCTATGATCAATTCCTTAGGTATCTGTATCGTTGCAAACTGTGATGCGTCTGCACTGCTGAAATAATCAATCATAATTACTGTTCCTCACTTTCCTGTGATTTCTTCCATTGTTCCAATAGTCCGATCATGATTCGCTCTATTTCCGACTGTGAATAAAATGCGGGAAAATACTTGTTAAGCTTACGTTCTGTGAAAGTTATCTTCTTTCTTGTCTGCGGAGTGGCACGTCCCTGTATCAGAATATCTATCATCTGCTCCTGGGTGAGAGAATCATCATCACGATATTTACGCAGATCCATGAGCTGTTCCATTTTAATCATTCCGTTCTCACAGATATATTCGAGAAGCCACTGCTGATATGTCGGATTGAAATATGATATTTCCTGCGCTACTGCAAGTGCCAGTCTCCCTGCGTCCACTAATTCCAAAAGCTTCGGAATAAGATATGTAAGCCTTATATATCTGTGAACCTGTGACCTTTTTAATCCGGCAGTTTCTCCAACTGATTCTGCCGAATGCAACTTTGTCCGCTCAGCGGACAAAGTTAAATCAGAGCGGCTCCCTCTATGATTCATTGCATCCATTTTCATTTTTAATGCAAAGGCTCTTTCACTCGGAAGGATCTCTTCACGCTGCATATTCGCATTGACCATTGCTATCGTGGCATCATCATTGGTCATTTCCTTAATGATTGCCGGTATCTTGCGAAGTCCTGCTCTCTTGGCAGCATGCAATCTTCTGTGTCCGGATATCATTTCATAAGTACCTTCATCATCCGGCCTTACGAGTACAGGAGTAAGAACACCGCTCTCGGAAATGCTTTCAACAAGTTCATCCATCTTTTCATCATCCACAACTTTGAATGGATGGTTCTCAAATGGATATATGGTCATAACATCGAGATCTACTGTCCCCTCAGTGCTCGGAGCACCGAGGAGTTCATCTATACTTGCAAGTTTTACTTTCTTTCCAACTCTACTTGGCATTGTTCATAACCTCCTTGATCAGTTCTGTATAAGCGTGTGCGGCTTTTCCTTTGGGATCATATACATACAGGCTGCTTCCTGCGGCACTGGTCTCTGCAGCTCTGACCGAAAGTGGAATCTCTGTATCAAAAACGTTAATGCTGGAAGAATAAACCTCATATATCTGTGATGAAATATCTTTTGCATAATTGGTTCTGTTATCTACCATAGTTATGAGTATTCCCTCTATCTTCAGCTTTGGATTCAGCTGCTTTCTAACTCTGCTTATGGTCTTGATAAGCTGTTGGAGCCCTTTTACCGGAAGATATGCAGCCTGGCATGGAATAATAACAGAGTCTGCACAGGCCAGTGCGTTTATGGTCATCATCCCAAGTGAAGGAGCACAGTCAATCACGATGTAATCGTATTTTTCTCTCGCTTTGTCTACATATTCCTTCAGGATTGTCTCCCTGCTGATAACACCGGTCATTGTTATTTCCAGACTTGAAAGCTCTATATTGCCTGGCATAAGATCCACACCTTCAGGATGGTGGATTATACCTTTGGTTATATCCACAGGCACATCATTTATGATGTTTACCAACGCAGATGCCAGTGAATAATCAAGTCTGTCCGGCTCATTACATCCAAGGCTGATTGACATTGAACCCTGCGCGTCTGCATCTATCATCAAGACCTTTGCTCCTTCTCTTGCAAGTCCAATTCCCAGATTCACACTGGAAACAGTTTTTCCAACTCCCCCTTTTTGGTTGCTGACAGCAATAACTTTGCACATACTTTAGTAAACCTCCTCTTCAAAAGTCTCTAAAAACTCATCTATCTTTTCAGTATTTACAAGGACAACTCCTTTTACTTTTCTCCTTGCCCTTGCATCTATGGACCACTGCTCAAATGTGTGCTTTCCTACAGAATATAGTTCTGCACCCTCAGCAAGCCTCACGTATTTTTTCTTTCCTTCTTTTACCAGTTCTTCAAGGTTTTCTACTTGCTTTCGTGATTTAGGCATATCTGCATTCTCTCCTTCCTCAGAATCCATCCGGCATTGTTCCTCAATGTACTTTTCAACAACATCCAGATCCACGATTGATTTTTTTCTCAGCGGAATGTTTGCTCCGATATCCTGACAGAGCCTTACGAAGCTCCAGTAAGCCATACCATATTTCCTCGCGCCATCTTCATAGCTGGTGAAATGATGTTCACGGCCTTCAAGATATTTGTCCAAATTTACAGGTGGGGATTTTGAATTATGCATCCTGGGCTCCTTTCTGGTAATCCCAAGATGTATTCAGAAATGAAGTAAGAAAAAAAGACATGCATATTCTCCATTTCCATGGAAAACATACATGTCTTTTATTATTTTGAATGATCTCTTTTTGAATTATGAGGAATTTTAAAACAGAAAACCTATATCTTTTCTATCAGCCTGTCAGATCTTTTCCGGTTCCCATTTACATCTTTAGAAATAAGCCGGTAAATCTTATCTTAAATAATCAACTGTTCCTCTTTTTTCATTCAAAAAGTAACTTTTATAACTGCTGAAAACCGAGGTCTTACAGGTAATAGAGCGGTATTTAGTTCTCTGAGTTCAGTCCATACAGACCCATTTCGAGGTATAGAGCTCCAATGAAAACGGTGTAATCAGGTGTCCCCATTGGATAAATTTGGATTTCTATGGCACATCTTTCTTCTCTATTCGTCCATAGGTTATTTCATCGACTTCAAAGTCGGTAACAAAAGCACATCCCTAATTCCCGGGCTATTAGTAAGCAGCATGCAAAGCCTGTCAATACCATACCCAATTCC
>JAEEGH010003504.1_pt1 | contig 41227 bp, 48 predicted proteins | sample 9134181 | NCBI WGS metagenome assembly JAEEGH01 (sample SAMN16246544, study PRJNA631951) | gut metagenome | biome: gut microbiome; feature: rumen; material: DP-attached | host: Bos | place: Iran: Karaj | collected 2018-10 | reverse complement strand
CTTATCGCCACGGTCATGGACCTTCCTCATGGCTTCCTCTTCTTTGCAGGAAACTATATACGATGCAGGGCTTGCAGGAGAAGATAAGGAAGATGCAAAAGGCATACGACTATGACAAATGCAACCTTATCGTAGATCACGATGACGGACTTAAAGGCGTAATGCCTAAGTCCCTTCTCGGCAAGCCTACGCCTGTTCTCTTCGAGGATAAGATAGTAATGGGTGTGGAGCATCCACATGAATATCTCACACAGAAATACGGCGAGTACATGGTTATTCCTGACGGAGACCACCAGCGGCAGCATAACTTCGACTTATTAGACTTAACTCATAGTTACAAAAAGGCATAAAGACACTCTGGACTTCTCACAATGCGTAACATCGCTATATATCTTGCAGACATCAAAGGATTTCACGGTATAGGTGAAGTTGAACGATGCATTGCCTCAGGCATTGCAAAGAGAGCAACCGAACTGAAAGAGAAGCATTCTATCACTTTTACCTTCATCGTACCGAAGACAGAGGTTGGGAAATACGGTAACGACATAGAGTATATGGAGATAAACAATATGACCGTCAAACTAATAAATTCCGATTTTTCGGGTATCATAAGAAAAATGTTTCTCCCACACTTTGACCTCATCCACTTAACTCATCAATATTCCAAGTTTCATCGTTCCATAGCAAGCAACACACTTGTCACCATACACGACATCAACTTCGTCCACAATGGCAACAGCTCATCAAGGGCTATGCGAAGAAGGGCTCATCGCATCAAACGAATAGAAAAGATAGCTACCCACATGTCGTTTATCTCTGATTTCACCTACAGAGATGTAATGGAACACTTTCCGTTCTACAAGCCATACAAGATAATTAAAAACGGCTCACAAGACTGGACTACACTAAAGCGGCAAGAGATTGAAGGACTACCCCAGGACTTTCTCTTTCACATCTCTGATGCCGGAGAGAAGAAGAACGTGCATCTATTGGTTGAGATGATGAGGTATCTGCCACAAGAGAATCTCGTTATCGCAGGGGCTACCGACCCAATCAACAGGAAACGCATCACAGACATCATAGATAATCATGCCTTAAAGAACGTAACACTTTTAGGAAGGGTAAGCGATGAAGAAAAGGCTTTCCTGTTAGACAGATGCAAATGTTTCCTGTTCCCCTCACGCAGCGAGGGCTTCGGACTGCCAGTCATCGAGGCTATGTGTTTCGGAAAGCCCGTAGTCATATCAAAGCTCACATCGCTCCCCGAGATAGGCGGCGACATAGCCTATTACTTCGATGAGCTTGAACCCGAAGCAATGGCAAGAAAGACCATAACAAGCTGCAATGATTTCTACAGCAACGAACAGCAAAATGCAGAGGCCACAACAAATCATGCCCACTCTTTCTCATGGGAAAAGGCTGTTGATAAATACATACAATATTATATGGAAATATTGAAGTTAACATAAACGAACAGCTCACGTCAAATCAATAATCCTAACACTCTGATGAGTAATATAAAGAAAATACTCGTTGTACGTTTTAGACAGATGGGTGATGCAATACTTGCTACAGCATTGCTCAACACCTTACGTCAGTCATTCCCAGAGGCAGAGATTCATTTCGTTCTCAACGACAAAATCGCCCCCCTCTTCGAAGGACACCCATCCATCGACCGCATCATAACCTTTTCCGAGAAAGAACGTCACAGCACACTGACTTATCTGAAGAAAGTATGGCATACGGTTCATAATGTGCACTATGATGCCATTATTGATATGCGCTCAACCGTAAACACAATGCTTTTTGCCCTGTTCTCTCCAAGTACAAAATACCGCATTGGCATCAAGAAAGGATACACACGTCTCGCATTCAACTATCCTATGCCAAAATGTGGAGGAAAAAGTATGGTTGAGCATAACTCTAAATTGGCTTCCCCCCTTGAAAAAGAAGGCAACATAAAATACACCAAAGACTTTACTTTGGCAATAACCGACACAGAGATACAAGACTATAGGGATTATCTCTTATCACAAGGTATAGACTTGGCAAAACCGTTGATGCTTGTAAATGTCACCGCGAAACTCGCCAATAAAGTATGGAACGAGGACAAGATGGTTGCCGTACTTCGTAAGTTCATGAATGACCATCCCGACGTACAGTTAATCTTTAACTATGCTCCAGGCAATGAAGAAGAGAATGCAAGAAGAATATACAATAAGTTGGGAAAGCCTCATCAGGTGTTCATTGATGTCAAGGCCAACTCAGCCCGACAGCTTGTCGCTCTTTCTCAAAATATTACCCTTTTCTTCGGAAATGAAGGAGGAGCCCGACATATAGCCCAAGCTGCAGGTGCGCCTTCACTCGTAATATGCGCCCCAGAAAACAAAAAATCTACGTGGCTTCCCCAAAATTCTATTCCCGCAGAAGGTATCTCGCCATGTGATTTCCTCACAGAAGAAGAATTGACCACAATGTCACGCGAACAACAATACGATGCAATAGACCAGGATGTAGTAAGCAAAAAACTAGAAGACTTCTATACGAAGCAATCAAGAACATGCCTGAGATAGTCATTAACAAGAAATATCAGGACAACAAGGATGTCTGCGAATTAATGTCAAAACTTCCTTCTGCCTTTGCCAATGGTGAGGGTGAACTCTTGTATGACAAAAGGAATAAGCTACGTCGTTTCACGCTGGCCGACGGCATGATTGTTATCGTAAAGCAATATAAGCGTCCAAACCTGTTCCAAAAGATCTGTTATAGTTCATTCTGGAAAAACAAGGCAAAGAAGTCATTTCTCTTTGCCAATTTCCTTCTTGGGATTAATGTCGATACCCCATACCCCATAGCATACGTAACCTATAAAAAATACGGATTCGTCAGCAAATATTATCTTGCTACCACAGAGGTACTGGGTACAGAAAGCCATATACCGATGAGAGAGATGAATGCGAATAACGACACAAAAGGCATGCAGGAACTGGCAACCCCAATTGCCCAACTGCTCATACACCTTCACGAGAACGGCTTTCTGCATGGCGATTCCAACCTATCCAACTTCATCTGCCGCAAGACTGAGAACGGATACGATCTTTCAGTAATTGATATCAACAGATCAAGAATACTAAGAAGACCTGCTACATATAAAGAGAGCATCCGTAACCTTAGACGCACATCCCACATACACAGCATATTGACTATGCTGGCACGTCTCTATGCAAAACATAGGGGCTGGGATGAGGACAAAGTTGCGGATGACGTATTATCTGAACTGAAAAGATTCGAAAGACAAAAAGCGAGAAGCAAGCAATTAAAGAAAATGCTTACTTTTTCATTCCTCCATTCTTGATAAACTCTCGGTAAGGCATATCAAGATCAATATAGTAGAAGTTATGCTGTATCTGCTTATCCTTAGGAGGAGGAGTCATATAATCACCATAGTTATGTGATAGATAAGCATCATAGTTTTTCAATCCTTTAAACACCTTACCTCCAAACTCAAAGTCCTCTACACCTTCCACCACATACTTTGGGACAATTCCCCTTTCGCATGAATCATAGTCTATGACAAATTCACTATTGTCATAGTCATAACGTGCCATGATTTTCTGCAACTTCTTCTGCAATCCCTCCATACTGAATATCTGATGTAGCAAAAGAGGAAACCATGAACGAGGTCCCTTTCCATGCTTGAAAGGATCACGTCCCCTGAAAAACAACATATGACGGTAAAACTTGTACTTCTTCATGTGAAACTTTCTTTCTCTCATGTTACCAGTCATGCCGTCGAGCGGAAAGATATCCACATAAATACCTTCTGGATGCTTGAAGTCTGGTCTTTCTATAACAGTAGTACCCGCATCAACCACCTTGGCAAACGGATATGGATAGTCAGGGCGGTTATGAGGTCCTATTACCTCAAATGGCTCAGGCATCCACTCGTTACTATGCGCAAGGAGAATCTCATAATCCTTTCTCGGCATTGCGATATCCATATCATCATCCCATGGTATGAATCCCTTGTGACGAACTGCCCCAAGCATTGTACCAGCCCAAAGGAAATAGGTAAGATTATGTTCTGCACACACCTTATCTATACCTTCAAGTATGTTTATCAGTCTTGTTTGAAGCGTTTTTATATCATAGTTTGCTTCGTTGATAAGTCTCATATTAATTACTGATTATCGTATAGTTAAATATCACTTGCCAATTCTTTATACAATCTCACATAAGCATCAATATGCTTGGCATAACTGTATTCTGCGGCATGTGCCTTCACTTTCTCTGGCAAAGTGGCATCCGCATTGAAAATCTTAAGGCATTCAACAACACGATCTGCCATGTAATTCGTATCAAAGGAGGTCCATACATAAGCGCAATCACCACAAATCTCAGGAAGACAAGTGTAATTTGCAATGAATACAGGCTTTCCAAACTGCATTGCTTCTATTGCAGGAAGTCCAAACCCCTCCCCCATACTCGCAAAAAGGAATGCCTCACAGTTACGATACAACCACACCTTCTCCTCCTGTGATATCTTACCCGTCAGATAGACATTATTGGTAGGTAGGGCTGCTATATGTTCTCGTACTACCTTTGCATAGTCAAAGTGGTCATCACCACAGATATAGAGGTCATGATTAGGAAAACGCCTCATCATATCCACAAGAACATGGAAGTTCTTCTTGGCACGAATCTGTCCGATAACAAAGAAGAAAGGACGCCCCGTAGCAAAGCTCGGTTTACTGTCTTTTTGTCCTGATATATCCTCCACGCCATTATAGATGACACGCACAGGCTTACCCTTCATGTCAAACTGTTCCTCAATCTGCCGAGCCACGTACTTTGATATGCAAGTCACGGCATCAGCCTTATTGATAGCTCTCTGAAGAAAGAAATGATGCTTTTTCTGACGAATCCAGTTCTTTTCTGTCAGATAGTTGAGATCATGGATAGTAAGTACAAATTTCTCATACTTCCCCCTACATCGCTTTATCTGCTGCTGATTGGTGGAATGCCATATATCAACACAAGGCAATCCCTTACGGAAATGTTTATGATACTTCCTGCGGATATTTGATGTCTGCACCTTATCACCGAAATCAGCAACATATCCTTCAGGAAGTAGGAAATGAAACTTAAGAGTCTCATCATCCATTTCCTTATATATATTGGCATAATTCTGGCAAATCTGTCCGAACCCACTTGTAGGATTGTTTATCTCACAGATATCAAGAAGTACCGTTTTCTTATCCATAGAAATATATGCAATTTATTTGGTGATCACCTAACAGCCAATTTACTTCTTTGCGTAAAGAATAGGATTCGTGCTTGGATCATTATACATCTTCATTTGGCGATACACCTTCATGTATTTCACTCCAGCTGCAATATCCTCAAGCAACTGGTCTATGGCTGTAGGAAGATCCACATTCTGTTCAAGAAGCACGGCAAGCTTAGCCTCACATTTTGCCTTGTGTTCAGCAGAGGCATCAGCACGTCCAACTTGCTCTTGCATGTGATATATCTTGAGCTGAAGAATTGACAGACGGTCAATAGCCCATGCAGGGGATTCTGTATTGATACGAGCCCCATCTGCAACCTTCACATCTTTGTATACATCACGGAAGTAAGTATCTATCTGCTCTACGAGGTCTGTCCTATCCTGATTCGATTTATCAATACGGCGCTTGATTGCTAGAGCTTCATCTGAATCAATCTGCGGATCACGTATGATATCCTCCAAATGCCACTGGACGGTATCAATCCAACACTTGAGATAGAGAACGTTCTCTATGCTCCCCTCGTTATACGGATTGCAGATTGGAGTATCCACATCATCCTTAATATGGTAATCAGCTATTGCCTGATTAAAAACCCTGATTGCATTTTCTGTAAATGTCATGACGTTTATATTAATTGTTTATTATCCTAACACTATCCACCAACTCCTGTGTATTAGCATCATACCCTAACATTGTGACGGCAGCCTCGTCAACCCTTATCACCTGATAGTATCTGCTACCTGACAATACAGGCGAGAACCTTTCTGTAGGTTTAAGGTTATAGTTCTTCGGTGCACAATGACTTACGGTATAGAGTGGTGGATTCTTACACTCGTTGCCCTTCAACGGTTCTTCAGAAGATGTACAATGAGTATATCCATGCTCATGCCCTTGAAGAACAAGCTCTACCCCAGCCTCCTGTATCATATCATTGAACACCCAACGCTCAATGAGGTTATTGTTCTTGTTTTTAACAGAATAAAGTGGATGATGAAGCATCACAATCTTATGCTTTGCTTTGCACTCATCAAACCTATCCTTTAGCCATGATTTCTGCTGAAGGAGAAAATATGCCCCCCTTTCAGAGTCAAGGAGGAAGAACTGAGTATTGTGATATACGAAAGAGAAAAGATGATTCTTGTCATCCCTCTCCTCCATTCCTTTCAAGAAATAAGGGAAGGTAAGAGCAAACCTACGCTCACACTTCCTTATTAGATACTTCAGATAGTCGTGATTACCCGTGACATTCACTATCGGCATTGCTGTACAGACACTATCGATACTACGGAAAGTCTCTGCAAAATACGCATCTGTAGGACGTTCGATAAGGTCACCTCCAAATGCCACGAACTCCACCTCCGGATGTCTACTTATAGCTTTCTTCAGAAGAATGTTAGCAACACCATTTATCGTGTCCTGCACATCACCCATATAGAGGAAAGAGAACGACTCAGATTCAGGATTCGAGGTAGTGAAACTATACCATTTTGATAATGTTCCATTGGTCTTTACCGCATAGCTATAAGTGTGCTCAGCCTTTAATCCCTTTAGTTCTGCACGATAATATGCCGCCTTACCTGCACGCGATTCAAACACCTCTCCAATGGCCTTTACCCTGATCGTATCAGTAGAATCGGCAAGAAGAAGTACGGCATTCTCATCCACCTTGTCACCACACATCCACGACACCATTCTCGATAGCTCTCCTTCATTTCCGAAGGTTAGCAGCACACGGGAAGGAGTCTTTGATGCCGTATATGGAGCCTCTGGCGGATTACCAAACCAGACATCCCATCGGGTGTATGCCCAGATTCCCAGTCCTACCACGACGATGACAATTATTGTCAATATAATATTTCTCTTGCGTTTCTTCATTATTTCTTGAAGACTAACTGATTATGATTCATCCTATGCATGTACTGCTGAATGACACTCTTCAGACGCTGCTCGTATTCTTTCGGACAACGTTCCTTAACGTCATGCTTCTGCAACGTGTCCTTCTTGAATTCGTAGGCATGTACAACCTTCTCACCATCAAACTGCAACATCCAGTCACCTTGCAGGTATTGATAGCAGGCACTCTCATTGAGATAGTTGAACGCACAGGTTTCCTTAGCCTCTGTATGCAGCACATCTTCTCCAAAGGCAACATAAGGGCGGTCGTAGCCCAAAATCCCTAATACGGTAGGCATGATGTCTGCCTGACTTATTATCCTATCCCTATCCACTCCCGTCATCAGCTCTGGCATTCCTGGAGCGAAGAAAACTATAGGGACTTTATATCTGCCAATATCACTCTTAAAGGCAGGATCTACAGGATATGGCTGGGCATGATCTGCCGTCAGCACAAACAACGTATTGTTATACCAAGGTTGCTTCTTCGCTTTTTCAAAGAACAGTCTGACAGCATTATCCGAATATGCCGTAACGGCGAATATACCTGGATCTGTGGGCGGAAACCGCTGCTTGTATCTCTCTGGCAGGTCGTATGGGGTGTGGGATGATGCCGTGAAGACGGAGGTGACGAAAGGCTGCTTCATCTCCGACATCTTATCGCAGTAGTATTGCAGAAACTCCTCATCCCATATTGCCCAAGTTCCATCAAAATCATCATCACCATGATAGCGTGGATCCTGATTGTACTCCGTACGGCCGTAGTATTTCTGAAAGCCCGACGACTTGGCGAATGCCTGAAAGCCCATGCTCCCATTCTGTGCTCCGTGGAAGAAGGCTGAGCTATATCCCTTGTACTTGGTCAGTTCTCCTGCTATTCCAGATATGTCATTAAGCGATGCCTGGGTAAGGAAGAACGGCTCTACAAAACTTGGGATGGACGCAAGCACCGACGGCATACCGTCAATGCTCTTCCTTCCTGTAGCATAGCTGTATTCAAACGAGAGTGCCTTCTTTGAGAGTTCCTCGACAAACGGCATATAGCCTCTTGCCATAGTCTGCTTACCGAAACTCTCAAGTATGAGTATCACCACGTTCATCTTCCTGAACTGCACACTATCTGAAGGCTCATGGATTGGCGAATACAGTTTCTCTGCCTCTTCCATAGACATATAGTCGGGTTCAACGAATCCGGAATGACTTATTGAGCGAAAAATGCAGAACGGGGTGTTGAGTACGATACCTGCATCAATGGCATGATCGACATATTGATTGGCATTCGACATTGTGATGGGGCGAACCGCTGTGGTAAAGCCTCCTCTTATTCCGGCAACGGTAAGTCCTGCTGAGACTGCAAGAAGTATTACTCCTCCGACATAGTAGCTCAACATATTCCGCCACCCCTTGCCGAGCTTGATCTCAGGGGTTACGAACAACTTCCACAACACCCACACCAACAGGGCTGCCACGATGAAGAGATACCAGTAGGGTAAGGCGGCATGAAGGATAATCGTGATGAAGTTTCCCTCGTTGCTAAACTCCTTGAACACGTCAAACGTGGTTCTCTTTCCTGTAAATGGAAAATATGCACAATCACATAGATTTGCCGCTATGCCGATGAAGTTTACCACCACATACAGGATGCGGGCGATGCGGAACACAACACGATTGTTCTCCTTCCAATGTAGGGGGAGGAGAAACAGCAAAATCATCCAACTGTTGAGGTACAATATTGCGGTCCGGTCGAAATGCAGTCCTGCCAACAGCAGTTGGAAGAGGTATCCGACACTCATGTGGTCGGCATAAAGCGATGCGTTGCACCACACGAACACAAGTCGGGTGAGCGTGAACATCGCGAAAACCACCAGCAGATTGCAAAGCAACGCTACAACCGGGAATTTTATATACTTGTTCATATTTCTGGTCTTCGGGTTATAAGGTTCTCAGGTTTTAAGGTTCTCAGGTCAGATGTCCATAGCGATGCAGACCCCTAACCTTCTAACCTCTAACCTCCTAACCTTTTTTCTATGAAAACGAGGGCAAAGATAGCAAAAAAAAACGGAAAAGCCAAATAATAAAGGGCAAAACTTGCCATAGGCAAGAATTGAACTGATTCTAACAGAATCTATCATACAAAAAGACGGAGAACTCGTTTGTCACATTTCTTTTTCGTTTGATTTGAATCTGCCTTTACAACGTGACTTTTCCTCCGTTCTTCCTTCGTTCTTCCTCCTATGATCCTCCGTACCAAAGTCGGTGCAAAGTCGGTGCAAAGTCGGTGCAAAGTCGGTGCAAAGTCGGTGAGAGAGCGGAGGAACATCGAATTTGGTACGGAGGAAGCGAAAGTATAGCGTATCAAAAAAAGACACGCCCTATGGCATGTCTTTTTGCAAGTTATGTTCTCGTTTTTCTTCTTCTCTTTCCAAATACTCCTCGTATGTACGCTTCCAGCGGTTGTGAGTCCAAAGGTAGAATTCCGGATTCTTGCGGATATCATTCTCAAGAATGGCGAAGCACCTTTTGGTTATCGCATATTCCTCTTCATATTTAGGATTTGTGGAGATAATATGATAGTTGGCAATATACTTTCCTCTCTCCGGACGCTCCATACTGACAAACACCACAAGGTCGTTTACCTTTCTTGCTATTCGCTCAGCACCTGTGAAAACCGGGGTCTTCTGATTGAGGAAATCTATCCACAGATGTATGCTGTCCCACTTAGGACTCTGGTCAAAGATATAGCCGAACTGATAGCCTTGTTTCTTTTTCCTGAGGGTGACAAGCTCACGGAGTATATGATGCTTATTGATACACAAGCCTCCAAGCGAAGAGCGCATCTTTATCATCAGTTCATCGGCAAAATCACTTCTCAGCGGATGATAGATAAGTCCCATAACATCATCTGGCCAAGGCCAGTATAATCCGGCAGCAGAAAGCCATTCCCAGTTGCAATAGTGGCCAAGGAATGAAGATACACCTTGCCCTTCTTTCTTGACGGCAACGAGTTGCTCCAAGCCTTTGAACTCCAGATGCTTCTTCATCTCTTCTGGAGTTATGGTCAGAAGTTTAAGGGTTTCCACGAAATAGTCGCACAACCAATGATAGAATTTCCTTTCTATCTCCCGTAATTCCTTCTCACTCTTCTCAGGGAATGAGGCTGAGAGGTTTTTTCTCACAATCTCCTTCCTGTAGCCAACAAGGTGATATACAAAAAGATACGCTATATCGGAGAGGATATAGAGCACCTTGAAAGGCAATCGCGATATGAGCGTCAATATAAATTCCATTACAAATCCGCTATTTTATCATATAGTTTCTGAAGATACGCCTGTACCCTCTTTTTATTCAATCCTTTCTTGCTTCCCTCATCGAATACCGCTTTGTTCAGAGCATTATCGTATATCACAGTATTCTCTTCCGTAACCATTCCCATAGCATCAGGGAAGGTGAAGAAAGCGAAATGTGGAGCTTTGGCATCAAGGATGTCCTTTGAGAAAAGGAACTCATTATGCTCTATGCCGAGGATGCCGAGAAGCGTGGCAGGTATATCTGTCTGGCAACCTATGGTTTCTACCTGCTGAGCATTAATCTTTCCTCCGAGCAGAATCATCGGAATCTCATAGCGCCACATGGCATAGTTGTCGATATTCAGAGGATATGCGCCAAGATGATCTGGCACTATCAGCACAAGGGTATTATCCCAATCTGCGCGTTTCTTCATAGCCTCAACAAACTCGCCAAGACATTTATCTGCATAGTAGAAGGCATTCAATTCCGGCTCCTTGATATGGCTTTTGAAAGGCACATCAAACGGCTCATGACTACTTTCCGACATTACCACGCGCAGATGTTTTTCCTTCTTATCAGAAGTATTCATATCCTTCAGAATCCTTTCATATACAGGACCGTCGGCCACGCCCCATTTGCCGGTATGCAATTCCTTTGGGAAATCCTTGTCGGACACCACATTCTGAAAGCCTGTACCCATAAGATACGACTTCATATTACTGTAGTTCGTGTCACCACCATAATAGAACGTACTGTTATATCCAGCCTTGCCCATCGCACTTGCAATAGAAGGCAAACTCGTACTCTTATGCGGAATATCCATAACGCTCATTGTAGGCTGTGCTGGCAATCCGCTTAGTATCGAAACTATCGCCCTATCCGTACGGAAACTATTGGCATAGAAGTTCTTAAAGTATATTCCCTCCTTGGTGTATCGGTCAAGATTCGGAGTAATGCCCTTCACATGTCCGGCTTCTGTCATGATATACTTTGAGAAACTCTCAAGCATTATCACTACCACGTTTCTTGGCTGACTTTCTTCACGAAGCGAGAACACCCCAACAGAATCCGCACGTAATGCCGTGTAGGTCATATCGTTAAAGATATCCGTTGCTTCCTTATCGTCCATAAAACGGTATCTGTCCGCTATGTTCTCCTCATGCGTTACTGACTCTATAAAGCAGAAGATTGGATTCACAGCAGCATGACATAGACGTATGTTTGTGGAGTAATAAACCGCTCCTGTATGGTTCGTTCCTGTACCAAAGCCTCCTCGGATTGGGATGATGAGAAGCGCGGTAAGGAGAAGCATCACTATCGTCTGCAACAATGGTTTGCCATTCTGTTGAGCCTTCGGAAGCTTCACAAGCCTTGTGATGAGGAGATAGATAAACACCGTAGAAGCACATACGGCAAGGAAGCCTCCTATCAACTGTCCTGTAGTGACGCTCGCCATCGCATCAGAAGGAGATGTCTTTATATAGAGCAACGGGGTATTGTCAAGCGGGAATCCCCAGAAGCCATAAAGCGCAATATTAGCGACGTATGCAAGTGAGGAAATGAAAGCCACGATCCCCACATAGCCATTCCATATACAGCCTATCGTCTTGGACTCTATCCATAGCGAAGCAATAAAGATGAGAGCAGGAATGATAGTAAGGTATCCGGCAATGGCCACATCAAGCACAAGTCCATGCCATATCACATCCCACCAGTCAGAAGCGCATATCCCATCTATTATCGAAGCATAGACAGCAAGGAATGCAAGTTTGCTAAGAGCTCCGATGAGAGTCCAGAGGAGGAAAAGCCCCACCCCGTCCCTCCCGAGGGAGGGAGATAGTTCACGGTGAAAGTTCATTCCCTGTTTTGAGTATGGGGCGTGATGTTCCATTTCTATTTTTTATTCTTTTTTTTCCACATTACACTCGGTCTCTTCTGTATTTCTTCAATAACTTTTTCTGAAACCTTATGCAAAACAATGCTATCTAAATCCTTATTATGTAAGAATATAACATCCGTGATATTGTCACGATAGATAACGACGCTATCTTTATTCTTTTTGAATAGGAAACTAACATACTCAAAATCAACGGTATTACATATTGATATACTATCCCCTTTTATAACAAAGATATAAGGGTAATCAAATACATGATGTTCTTGCACATACATCATTGGGAATGCTGCTTTTTTACTATTCCAAGGAATGTATGCAATTAACGAATCCCCAATTTCTCCAGCGTAGTTACTTAGCACACGAGGAGTATTACAGCCCATGATAGTCATCACCCCAACTATCATAGTCACAACAAACTTATATTTCATCAGTATTTTCATTCCCGATTTTTCAAGTTCATTCTCCACCGCGAGAAAAGTGTAGCTTTAATTCTTCACTCTTAACTCTTCACTTTTACTTAAAACCACCGCGTACTTCTCCTCCCCCTCGGGGGAGATGGAGGGGGCTCCTTTACTTCTGCATATCATGCAGTTTCTTATAGTAACCGTCTTTTTGCAGCAGCTCCTCATGCGTACCGCTCTCCACTATCCTACCCTCGTGAAGTACGTATATCTCACTTGCATGCTTAATGGTAGAGAGACGATGGGCAATTGCAACGGTTGTTCGGGTAGTCATCAGTTTCTCAAGAGCATCCTGAACAAGTCGTTCCGACTCTGTGTCGAGTGCCGAGGTAGCCTCATCAAGGATAAGGATTGGAGGGTTCTTCAATATGGCACGCGCAATACTAACACGCTGACGCTGACCGCCAGAGAGTCTGCCGCCCCGGTCTCCTATCATAGTCTCATATCCGTTCTCCGACTCCATGATAAACTGATGGGCATTGGCAATTCTTGCAGCCTGTTCTATCTCCTCATCAGTAGCAGAATCCACTCCGAATGTGATGTTGTTTCTGAACGTATCGTTGAAGAGAATAGCCTCCTGATTCACGTTTCCTATGAGCTGGCGAAGGTCGTGTACGCCAAGGTCCTTTACGTTCACGCCATCTATAAGCACCTCTCCCTTCTGCACATCATAATAACGAGGAATGAGGTCAACGAGAGTGGATTTTCCCGAACCCGACTGCCCCACAAGAGCTATGGTCTTTCCCTTAGGAATAACAAGATTGATATCTTTCAGCACCCAATGCGGCTCACCAGTCTTGAAGTCGTTGTATGCAAACGATACGTTACGGAACTCAATCTGATGCTCGAATGAGGTGATAGGCGTTGGATTTTGGCTCTCAGGAATAGTGTCCTCGGCCATCAGAATCTTATCCACACGTTCCATAGAGGCAAGTCCCTTTGGAATATTGTATCCTGCCTTACTGAAGTCCTTCAAAGGCTGAAGGATAGAGTAAAGGATAACCATGTAGTAGATGAATGTAGGACCGCTGAGAGCATAGTCGTTAAGCACGAGGATGCCACCAAACCATAGCACTATGACTATCATCAACGTGCCAAGGAACTCACTCATAGGATGCGCCATCTGCTGACGGACGTTCACCCTAAGAATGCTGTTGCGGTAATTGGAGTTCACGCGGTCAAAACGGTCGTTCATCTTCTCCTCGGCACAGAATGCCTTAATGATTCTCAAACCGCCAAGTGTTTCTTCCACCTGGCTCCTAGTATCACTCCAAAGAGCCTGGGCAGCAATAGCCTTCGCCTTCAGTTTCTTGCCCACAGCACCTATAGCCCATCCCATTATAGGCACAAAGATGATAGTAAACAACGTGAGTTGCCAACTTATGACTAAAAGTGTTGTGAAATAGGCTATAATGAGGATTGGATTCTTGAAGAGCATGTCAAGGCTCGACATGATAGACGACTCTATCTCCTGAACATCGCCCGACATACGAGCTATAATATCTCCCTTGCGCTCCTCGCTAAAGAATCCCAGAGGCAGGGACGTAATCTTACAATAAAGCTGATTGCGGATATCGCGAACCACACCAGTACGGATAGGGATGATAGTAGCCGACGAAAGGAAATAAGCTCCCGTCTTGAGGAATGTGGCAAAGGTAAGGAACAAACCGATGACAAGCAAAGTGGTAGTAGCACCCATATCAGAAATCATCATCGTGACATAATAGTCAGCATTATTGCTCACCACCTCTTTGACGTTGCTCCAGTCCCAAGCCATCAGTTCAGTAGCCTTCCCAGCATCTCCCGTTTTGAACAGGATCTGAAGGATAGGCACAAGTGTTGCAAACGAGAAGATATTCAGTAGTGCCGAAAGGATATTGAACACTACCGATAACACGAGATATTTCTTATATGGAGGCACGAAACGCCTCAGTACCTGAATAAATTCTTTCATAAAGAGAGGCCCCCCTCCAACTCCCCCGAGGGAGAGGGGCTTTTGATTGTATTATTGTATCTGAAAAGCTCCCCCCTCGGGGGGATGGAGGGGGCTTCCCTTTTTGTGAGTGCAAAGTTACACATTATTTACAAGAAAACGAAAGAAATCCCCAAAGTTTTCACTTCTTTTCATATTATCACTCAAAAAAATCTCCCACACCGCCAGATATCTCAATCTGGAAGTGTGGGAGATTGCTTTATATTATTTCAGAATATATTTCTTTCCATTAATGATATTCACCCCTTTCTGAGTCCTATCCAATCGCTTACCCGAAAGATTATAAATAGGAGATTTATCATTTGAAACCTGCAACTCGTCAATCCCCGTTGCCAAAGGCTCGCCATTGAGAGTCGCAAATCCCTTCCATATAGGTGCATTTCTATATGCCTCCTCACTACCCGACGGAACTATCAAATCACCAAATGTAGTGAAAGTGCGATAATAAATCGTCTGAGGAACTGTTGCCATATTAGTTACTGATGTCAGATTTTCACAGCCCTGAAATACAGATTCACCAATATATGAAACCTTGGCAGGAATAGCTATTGATTTCAATCCAGAACAATAAAAAGCATAGCCTCTTATTGTCGTTAAAGTCTCAGGTAAAGAGACTGAAACAAGTGATGTGCAACCAGAAAAAACTCCATCTTCCAGAATTTTCAAATTCTCGGGAAGAGTGACAGACATAAGGTTTTCGCAATTTGCAAAAGCATAAACCCCAATCTTAGACACAGAATTAGGGATAACAATCGAAGTCAAAGTGTTATTGCCAGAAAAAGCGTTATCTTTAATTCTCTCGACACCATCAGGAATAACAGTACTACCACACCCTGCAATAAGTATATTGGTAGATGTTTCAATCAAAGCATTGCAATCATTTCTGCTATCATACACTTTATTATCCTTATCCACAACAATAGACTTCAAGCTAGAACATTTACCTAATACTATATCTCCAATATTCTCTACCGAAGCTGGAATACATATAGAAGAAAGACCTGAACATCCCTCAAACGCATTAGCTCCAATAGAAACAATAGTATTCGGAATCGTGACTGAAGTCATTCCTGTACAACCATAGAAGGCATCCACTCCAATTGATGTCACCTTATATGTTACGCTCTTATATGTCACACTCTCAGGTATCTTCACATCTCCAGAAATATCCAATTTTGACTTGATTACATCATTTGAGCCTTCACGATAAACCGCAGCTTCATTATTTTCATCGTGAAGCATATAGTTTATATCATTAATCTTTACCACCGTCTGCGCAAACGAATTCAATGATGCCATAAGAACAACTGCAAGCATCTGAAATCTGTAAAATTTCTCGGTTCTCATAATTTCAGATTTTTATTTAACGATGTACTTCTTTCCATTAACAATATACAAACCCTTCTCTAGCTTTGCAACACGCTGACCTGAGATTGTGTAAACTTTATCAACTTCAATCTCGGAATTACCATCAAAGCCTTCAATACCAGATGTTGCAGGCACAGGCATGTCGTCAATAATATTACAATGCTCGAACATAGGATTATTCTCATAAACAGATTTATAGCCTTTAGGAACATGTATTTCAATGCTTACTCCCTCATCGAACGCGCCCTTACCTATTTTAGGAGGAGTAGTCGAGAGGAAGGTAATAGAACGCAAACTAGAACAGCCTTCGAACGCATTCTCTCCAATCTCGGTTACTGATGTGGGAATAGTAATCGTTTCAAGTGCATCACAAGAAGTGAATGCCATTTCACCAATACTTTCCAGATTATTAGACAGAGTAACTGATTTGAGACTATGACATGATGCAAACGCAACATCTTCAATATATGTCACCGTATTAGGAATGACAACAGACTCAAGAGACATGCAACCACAAAATGCCATTTTCTCAACAGAGACCAACGATTCAGGCAAAGTCACAGAAAAAAAATTAGTACAGTTGAAAAATGCCATACTACCGATGCTAGTCACAGTATTAGGAATAACAATAGATGACATATCAACCTGAAAAAATGCATAGTCAGCAATACGTGTTACTGTGCTTGGAATCACAGTATTCTTACAACCGAAAAGAAGTTCATTGGTCTCAGTATGTATAACGGCATTACAGTTGTTTCTACTATCAAAAACCTTATTATCTTTATCCACAGTTATGGATTTTAGGTTCGTACAAGCCGGAAATGTTGACACACCTATCTGTTTTACCGTAGAAGGAATACTCAGCGAGATTAAATTATTGGCCTGAAAAAAAGTTTCGTCAGAAATAGATGTCACGGTGTATGTGACATTACCATTTTTTACAGTCTTCGGAATATTCATATTCCCCGAATAATAGATTCTATCACTAACACTACTTTTGTTAGTAACTTCCGCCTCTTTCTTAGTATCGTCCAGATTGTAATAGATTCCCCCAATCAAAGTCTGGGCATAACTTGTTACTGACGCCATTAATATTAATGTAAACGCCATTGTTTTTGGGAAAAGATTTGCACTCTTAGTCATCATGTTAAAGATTTGTTTTGTTTAGTTAGAAAAATGTTTTTGCGTTTCTCCCGAGAAATACGTCATTTTTCTCGAATTACAAATGCAAAAGTAATCGTTTTCCTTGATATCTCCAAATTTTAAATGAAAAAAAATATTATTCCCGTAAAGTTCCATATTTTTCCCTATTACCTCCTATGTAAGTCCGCTATTCCTCCGAACCAAACTCGATGAACCTCCCATTTTTTGCGGGAAATAGCGGACCTTCATCGAGTTTGGTTCGGATTTACATGGGAGCTACATGGGAATTTCTGCGGAAGAAGATACGATTATAAAGCCTTCCACTTACGATTGTTTTTAAATAAAAAAGGCAATACAAACAATCTAAGACAAGGAACTCTATATTTCGAACACTATAGGTATAGCGACCATCGTTCGACAAACCTTGCCATGGTCTTTGCCGGGTTCCCATTTTGGCATTTGCTTGGCAACCCTCAAAGCCTCAGCATCAAGCAACCGATGTGCTTTCTTTACTACCTTGATATCAGAAACAGTTCCGTCGGTATTGACTATGAAACTGACCATAACCTTTCCCTGTATCTTACTGCGTAGAGCGGCTGTAGGGTATTTCAGGTTCTTGGTTAGCCACTTCACAAATTCGGTCATCCCACCCGGAAACATAGGCAGTTCCTGAACAATACGGAGGGTTTCTGGATCATTATCATTCTGATTAATAGGCTCGTCCTTCTCCTCTTCAAGAAGTTCTTCTTCATCCATATCGTCAGGAGTGAACTTGACGACATCGAGTATTTCTGGGGGGATATCCGTCAGATTGTCAACCTTATTGAGTTTCTCTGACTGCTCCTCATGCCTTGTCTTCTCCGCCGCGGCAATCATGTCACGCTGATCGTTCAGCTTTATGTTGAGGTCCATAGTTATGTCATCGTCGAAATCGTCAAAGTCTTCCCTTCCTCCACCTATATGTACCTCAAGTACAAGGATGAAAAGAAGGCCCATTATAACGAATGCGCCGAGAAACATCCACGGACGTAAATGTTCAATATCTGCTTTATGTGATTTTTTTACTTCCACAATAAAATAACGGTAAAATACGTTCTTTTATTAAATTCCGATACAAATTTAGCAAGGATATTGGAAAAAAATGCTATCTTTGCCGTAAATTTCTTTAATTAGGATGAAAAAAGCTATCTTTCTCCTCCTTTTGGTCGTTTTTTCGCTTGCATTACACGCTCAGGAGTCGCAGACGATATACAATTTCCTGCGTTTGCCTGTAAGCTCGCACGCGGCAGCCTTGGGTGGAGATAACATATCTCTCATTGAGGATGATGCAGCACTCACCATTCACAATCCGGCTTTGCTGGCTTCTGTCACAGACAGAACCTTGAATCTCGGATATATGAACTATATGAGTGGCGCGAATCTCTTCTCCGCAGGATATGCTTTCGCGCAAGGTGAGAAGGCTACCATTGGGGTGGCGGCACAATATCTTAACTATGGCAGCATGAAGCATACCAATAGCGAAGGAACTATCCTCGGTGAATTCAACGCTTCTGACCTTGCCCTTAACGGAACGCTGTCATATCCTCTTGCAAAGAATCTGGTAGGTGGTGTGACCGCCCGCTTCGTTTACTCTAAGATTGGCGACTATAGCAGTACTGCGGTTGGCATTGACCTTGGCTTGAACTATTACGATGAGGAAAAGGATTTCTCTGCATCCATCGTGGCAAAGAACCTGGGAGGTCAGTTGTCTGCATACGACGAGGAATATGAATCTATGCCTGCCGATTTACAACTAGGTGTCACGAAGCGCATTATTGGAACTCCATTCCGAGTAAGTCTTACTGCCGTTGACCTTACCCGTTGGAACTATTCACTTTTCCGACACATGGTGATTGGAGCAGACCTTCTGCTAAGCGACCAGATATATCTCTCCGCAGGATATAACCTCCGCAGAGCCCACGAGATGAAAGTCGGCACATACGATAGTTTTGGCGACAAATCAGAGAGCTCTCACGGAGCTGGATTTTCATTCGGAGGAGGATTGACACTCGACAGTTTCTCTCTCGGAGTTTCATACGCCAAGTATCATGTCAGTTCGTCAAGTTTATTGATTAATGCTGCGTTTACGCTATAATCCCCGCCTTCCTTCGCAAGAAGGGGCAGAAATCTAAAATGTAAATTTGTAACTTGTAATTAAAATATGCTTCTCAATCTTATCCAAGACTATCTCTCAAACTTGCCATACGACCGCAAGCCTTATTCACTTTATGAACCAATAAAGTATGTTCTCGACCTTGGAGGAAAGCGCATCCGTCCGATGCTTATGCTGATGTCATATAACCTCTATAAGGATGACCCTGAATCAATTCTTCCACAGGCAATTGGCTTGGAGACATACCATAACTACACCCTTCTGCATGATGACCTCATGGATAATGCAGACGTGCGTCGTGGTCAGGCTACCGTTCACAAGAAGTGGGATGCAAATACCGCTATCCTTTCAGGTGATTCTATGCTCGTACTTGCATATCAGAGGATGCAGAACTGTCCTGCGGACAAATTACCAGCAGTTCTCGACTGTTTCACCACCACCGCCCTTGAGATCGGCGAGGGCCAGCAGTACGATATGGAGTTTGAGACCCGAGATGATGTTCGTGAGGAGGAATATATCGAGATGATTCGCCTCAAGACAAGCGTCCTGCTTGCCTGTGCCATGAAGATTGGTGCAATAATGGCAGATGCTCCAAAGGAGGACATAGAGCTTCTGTATCGCTTTGGCGAGCGTATGGGACTTGCCTTCCAACTTCAGGATGATTTCCTTGACGTATATGGCGATCCAAAGGTATTCGGTAAGGCTATTGGTGGCGACATCACAAGCAACAAGAAGACATACATGCTCATCAACGCCTTCAACAAGGCTGAGGGCGAGACAAAGGCTGAGCTATCACGTTGGATTGCAGCTAAGGACTTTGACCGTCAGGAGAAGGTGACAGCCGTAACTGCCATCTACAACAAGCTCGGTATCGACCTTATGGCAAAGGCAAAGATGGAGGAATACTATCACGAGGCTATCGAGGCTCTTGACAAGGTTAGCGTTGCCGAAGAGAAAAAGACCGCTCTCAGGGAATACGCAGCCAAGATGATGAAGAGAGAGAAGTAGTATGCAATTCATCGACACTCACATCCATATCGACGGAGAGGAATTCAAAGATGACCTTGATGAAGTAGTGGCACGAGCAAAAGAGGCTGGTGCTATACAACTTCTCGTTCCTGGAATTAACTATAACTCTATAGCCTCCATAAAAGCCGTTTGCAAGCGTTTCCCCGACTTTATTCGTCCGATGATAGGTCTTCATCCTGAAGATGTAAAGGAGGATTACAAGGAGGTTTTAGGGAAGATGCGCCAAGAACTAACCAACGACAACTGGATAGCTATTGGAGAGGTGGGACTTGATTACTATTGGTCACGTGAATTTGAGAAAGAACAGCTTGATGCCTTTGAACAACAAGTGCAATGGAGCGTAGAGACACAACTACCCCTTATGATTCATTGTCGCAAGGCTCAGAATGAGATGGTAAAGATTATCCGCAGATACGAGAAAGAACTTCCTGGAGGCGTCTTCCATTGTTTCACAGGCAATCAGCACGAGGCAGAAGAATTATTACAATTTGACAAGTTTGTACTCGGAATTGGTGGCGTCTCTACTTTTAAGAAGAGTCATCTTGCAGAAGACCTTGCTACCGTTGTCCCATTGGACAGAATAGTCCTTGAAACAGATGCCCCTTACATGGCTCCTGCGCCACACAGAGGCGAAAGAAATGAGTCATCGTTTATCCCTTTCATAATAGAAAAACTTGCTTTGGCTTATGGTGTAAGCAATGAGGATTTAGCGGCTGTTACAACTGCAACAGCGAAAAAAGTGTTCCAATTTACATAACCATAAAATCGCCATTCTCAACCTTTATTGTGACTGTCTGGCCAGCTTTCAATTTGATATTCTTTATTACAAGCTTCTCCATATTATCCACGCACACCGCCATAGTAATGGTGGTGTTTTTTCGTGCCTTAACAAAAGCTTCAGACTCAGAGGCAGAGGAAGCAATAACATTATCACCTTTGATGAAGAAATTAATCGGTTGCCCGAAAGAATGGTTATGCTCAATGGTGAACTTAGCCGTAGAATGGCTGTTCGAGATATAGGTCTCTACATTGAACACAGGAGCCCACATTCCCAAAGCCTTACCATCTTTGGCGAGAGGATATTGCACGTTCCCAATAGTATGCTCTGTTATCTTGCCATCAAAATTACTGATAAAGAGATAAGCCCCAAGACTATCAGGAGCTATCACGCCATTCCACCCTTCTGGCAACTGTTGCTTCAAAGAACAAAGACGCTGACTCATCTTGCACATATCAGTTGCTGATACATTGGCATAATATACCAAGTTTCTTTTGTCAACAACCTCACCCTTACTAACAGTACGAACCTCATCGCTGAACATCGGATACAACTTGGTCGTTATAATGCTGTTCTCCATGCTTTTGTCGCCAAAGGCTATCCGTTTTCCATTCAGGCCTATGACACCTATCTCATTGTCGATATTCACCCAGTCGGAATTAAGAGTCAACATATCCTTGCCGTCCGTTTGCACTACCCCTATATTCTCATCGTTTCGCTCGTGATAGTATAATGTGCGTTTCTTTTTCGTAAACTCATCAGTACTGATTGCGAGCAACCCGCCTTTTTCCTTGGTTATCTGACAAGAATCATTCGCCTTGACATAGTCAAGATATATAAATGCATTACGCGGGGTACTGTATAGCGAGAAACAATTGGTGAGAGCAGAGTCATTTGTTATGAGTTCTCCATTCATTATATACCCGTCTCCATCGAAATTGAACTCACCTTTCATTGCCGGACGTGCATTTGTTTTCTTGCCCTTTACTTCATACCAACCGAGGATGTTTCCTGTGTTGTGCTTACGATAAGGCACCACGATTTTATTCTTGTCAACCTTGTCAGACGTGAAATAGCCAGTATAACTCTTCAAGCCTTCAGACCAAGAAAACGTAGTAAAACGTTCCTTTGTATAGGCACGAGCCAAATTTTGTGAAGGAAACAACATCGCTTTAGAATAACGCTGACGTAGCGTTTCCCACTTGGTAGGTACAATTCCCGTCGTCGGTTTTACAAGGTGCATAAGGTATGTCATCATTATCCTATGCGCCTGTACTCCCATTCTTCGTGCCTGTACATCAGGACGAAGTAACCAAGAACCATCCTCTGTCGTTGTCTGACGTGCCTTTATCTGCTGATATGCAAGATTTTCAAGAAGAAGGGCGTCTGGATTTCTCAGGAAGCAAGCAAGTGTGGAATATGATGTTATCTGATCGTAAAGGAACATACTCCAATCATTTCCATTTGGCATAGCGAGTTCTCCATCAGCCAAAGCAAGCCAAGCAAGAACACGGTCAAAAACCACCTCACAGTTATGCATCAAAGCATTCGTCTTCCATGCGTTCTTCCTCTTTTCTACTGTCTGAAACAGTTCAAGGACAAGAGCAGCCTCTCCCAACTCCTGTATTACGACATTCTGATATGATGTATGAAAATAATTATGATTTTGAAGCGTATAGTCATCATACAGGTTAGGAGCTATATAAAGATCCTTAACCCTCTTCAGATCATATCCCGGATCTATAACGCTTTCATCATTTACATCATCTCTATGACTATACGAGTTGATTGCAAAAAGTCTCATTCTGTCGAACCACATCTGAGCAAGACTATCATCAGGGAAAAGGCCCAAGGTTGCAGCAAGAACATCTGCCTCCCAACCATTCTCTTCAGCCTTTGTGTCTCCAATATAACCTGTCGGGATTGTGCGCTGAAGCTCATACTGACATTCTGCGACCAATAGATTCCTTATGTATTCACGTTGTTTGGCAGTCAAGTCATCCCATTGAAAAAAAGCGCTATATGCAACGGACATAGCCCATAAGCTTGACTCCCATACATTATCATTTGCCGAGACGCTTCCCCAATACTTACCATCAGCACAGATTTTCAGTCTGTTTGCCTTGTGGGTTGAATATGCGAAAACTAGCGATTCCATCGCATATTTCTTTAGCATCTGATATGTGATACCAGAAGGTAAGGCTATCCCTTTTGGCTGGGCATACTTAACAAGAAAAGCGCATATCATTGAAAGGTCAGCGTTTGTGCGAACACCAGCCTCATTGCTTTTCATGGTACTTTCTCCCTTAAAACAACCACATTTCTCTCCCCTACTATTTGGCTCTTCACATTCCTGATAGTCAGCAACTACATAAGAAGAAAAGCGGGCAAGCATCTTCAAAAGGTCATCCATCATGACATCCTCACAGACATAAGCCTCTGTAAGGACACCTTCTGTAGGGCTGTCTATATCTTTCTCCAACTGTGCAAGGCAACATACAGGCATTAGACACAGTAGGAGTAAAAGCCTTCTCATTTGCTCATATTCTAATTTTCCGGTTCTCCCAATGCCGTCTTTACAGCATTGATAAGACGATTCATAATAATCGGCTTGGTAACAAAATCATTTGCACCTAAAGACATTGCACGATTTACGTCTTCCTCACGATTAAGCGCAGAAAGGATTATAATCGGTAAATCCTTATTACCACACCTGCCGCTACGAATCTCCTCGAGCACCTGGAAACCATCCATTATAGGCATCATGAGATCAAGAATCATGACATCAGGCTCATAACCGTTTCTGATCATATCACAAGCCTGCTGACCATTGACCGCCTTGCTCATATCCAACTTGAGCGAAGTCAGCATCTTCTGTGCTAATACGATGTTAAGAGCAACATCATCTACGATAATACATTTCTTCATAATACCAACGTTTTAACATTTATACTGTCATTTGCCCCTCATGGCACTATTCTTAAGTTAAATATTTGCTCACAGATTCCCATGAATGACATAAAGCTATGCCATCGTAGTTATTCTGGTATATAATTATTCTTCTATGCATTTTTGCAACGGTATATTCCTGTTAAGGATATATTGTTATCGGTAGTTAGAAATCAATGATTTGGCTCGGGAAGACCCGATTTTGTGATTCGGCTGGGGCTCGAACCCAGGACCCACAGCTTAGAAGGCTGTTGCTCTAATCCAACTGAGCTACCGAACCAATCCTTGACCCTGTTTATCACAAAGTTGATGCAAAGTTAATAAAAAAAAAGCGGATTTAACCAGCAAAGAGGAATTATTAACCTTTATTAACAACTTTATGAGATACCATCATAAACGAAACAAAGCAACTGATATTACATCTAAAAAAATTCCACAAGTGATACACTTGTTCATATCAATAACATTGTAGTTCAAACTTGATGCGGTCGAAACGCTTATTTTTCAGATCTTGCCTTGAAATATAGAAATATATAGTTCCGCAATCTCCAAACACAAGTTCGTCTGCATCATCAGATTCTATGGTTTTCAACTGAAGCAGCAACACATTATCATCAGTATCTTCAACAATATTACCTTGTATCAAATCTGCCCATCCAAGCATTGAGCCGATTGTATCATATGGCTGTTCAGAATCAAGCTTTTCCTTGACAGTATCCGCCACATCATACGAAACATCATACTTAGGACATTTACAAATAAAATCATCCCATGACGGATAACTATTCTGAACAACAAATGACAAAGGCTTCTCATTCAATCTATACCCGTCGGCAAGATCTGTTGGGAAATCAGCCCTATGCAATTCCTTGTTCTCGGTTTCTTCATAGATAACACGAACACTATTCTCCGTACCATCCCAATTCTGCTCATCCAGTTCATAGAAAAAATACAAATGTCCACTCGTCGGAAGAAGACGTTCTGTATCTACAGAAACGAGGTCACGACAATCTATCTGAAGCAATAAAGAGAGCGGACGATTTTCGTCATCCTTAGGCCATTGGAAACCATCTGGAACATCAGGTTGACCACCATATTTTGAACAGCCAATAGCCTTTGGAGCATTTTCCGCATCATCAAAACATATTCCTATCGCCTTATGTTCATGTGATTTCAGTACATCCGTAAACTCACGTACAGTCTCTTCATCAAAATCATTTTCTTCTTCTATTTCATCATTATTGTTCAACCCATGCCATGCTTTCCAATAACGGTAATATTGGAAAGCCAGCAAAGCTTTTGCAGCCACAAGCAATAAGAGAAACATCCAGAACCAAAAATAACGACCTACACACCCAAACACGACTAACAGGAACAGTCCCAATGAGGTACGGAAACGCATATCTTCTGGAGCGAAGAATACGCGAAAGAATCCTGATATCGAGTTAACCTGATGTAATTTCAGTTCCGTTTCTATCACACTAGATGTTTTACCCCCTGCTTTTCTATACTTATTGATCCGATAGCAACTGTGCAGCGAAAACATGAAAAGACCGACATAGATAACATTCATTCTCCATGCATCCTGACCTTCTGTTATAAACAACATAAAAATAGCTGCAACCATCAGAATGCAACACAATGAAATTCCGCCAAAAGCTATTATTTTCTTTTTCATCTTCCTGCTATTAACTCAAATTTGATTTACAGGTTCAACAAATATGATTCTGACTACAAAAATACGCATTTATTCTGATTCCCGCAATTATTTGGACTTAAATCCAATAATTAATATAGGTAGCATCCAGAAAGGATAAAATAATGGTGTAATACCCTTGGCAAATAAAAATGAAAAAAGTTTTCAACAGGGGGTATTACACCATTGACGTTTTGAGCGTATTAATCTACTGAATAACAAAATATTATCCTTGGTGTAATACCCTCTGAAAGTATTACACCACTATTACACCAATCTCATGAATTTGGTGTAATACTTCAACGAGTATTACACCAGACCTAACATACTGATAATCAACCAAAACACATACTCAGAACAGCAAAGGTGTAATACTCGCCCTCAAAAACTTTTTTCTTTTTTATCATCTGAGGGTATTATACCATTGGCAATTAATGATTCACAATCAACATAGACACGCGATAAAGTTTACCCGACAGGCATGTTAATTGTTAATTATTAATTGTATCTTTCCTAGGCTCTCCTTTACCTTCGCTTTAAATCCGTTGCAAGTCCACTTCAAGTCCGTTCCATAGAATGGGAGGAAAATGGGACTTACACCGACTTTGGTACAGACTTACAAGGGAGTTAGTACAGAGAAAAAAATAGCGCTTTCCACGAGGGAAAGCGCTATCTATATTAAGTCTAAAAGTATCAGGGACATTATTCAGCCTTAGCATCCTCTGCTGCTGGTGCCTCAGCATCTGCAGCTGGAGCTTCTGCAACTGGTGCCTCTGCTGCTGGAGCCTCAGTAGCTGCAGCCTTACGGCTACGACGAGTCTTCTTAGCAGCCTTTGGTGCCTTAGCCATGTTCTCATCGAAGTCAACGAGCTCGATGAAACACATCTCAGCAGCGTCACCCTGACGAGTTCCGAGCTTGATGATACGAGTGTAACCACCAGGACGGTTAGCTACCTTCTCTGAGATAACCTTGAAGAGCTCAGTAACAGCGAACTTGTTCTGGAGATAGCTGAACACTACACGACGGCTATTTGTTGTATCATCCTTAGAACGTGTAATCAGTGGCTCAACGTACTTCTTGAGTGCCTTGGCCTTAGCGAGGGTCGTAGTGATTCTTTTGTGCATGATCAGCGAGATAGCCATGTTAGCGAGCATGGCATTACGATGAGATGCAGTACGACCCAGATGGTTGAATTTCTTATTGTGTCTCATTTTGAGTTTTAATCTTGATTAAGTTTATACTTGGTAATATCAGTTCCAAACGACAGATTCAGACTCTCGAGCAAATCATCAAGCTCTGAAAGCGATTTCTTACCAAAGTTACGGAACTTAAGGAGGTCAGTCTTATTGTACTGAACGAGGTCTCCAAGAGTATCAACATCAGCAGCCTTAAGACAATTGAGGGCACGAACAGAAAGATTCATGTCAACAAGACGTGTCTTGAGAAGCTGACGCATATGGAGAATCTCCTCATCAAACTCCTGATTACCCTCGATGTCTGGGTTCTCAAGAGTGATCTTCTCGTCAGAGAAGAGCATAAAGTGATGAATCAGAATCTTTGCTGCTTCCTTGAGTGCATCCTTTGGGTGGATGGAACCATCCGTGCTAACCTCGATGACGAGCTTATCGTAGTCAGTCTTCTGCTCAACACGATAAGGCTCTACAGCGAACTTAACGTTACGGATTGGGGTGTAGATTGAGTCAATTGCGATAACGTTGACATCAGTGCAGAACTGGCGATTCTCATCAGCAGGAACGTATCCACGGCCCTTGTTGATAGTCAACTCAATCTGCATTGAAGCTTTTGAATCTAAATGACAAATCACCAAATCTGGGTTTAACACTTCAAATCCAGTCAGATACTTGTTGATATCACCAGCTGTAAACTCAGTAGAGTTCTCAACGGTGATAGAAACTTTCTCGTTCTCGAATTCATCTACTATCTGCTTGAATCGAACTTGCTTCAGATTCAAGATCATGTTGGTCACGTCTTCTTTTACGCCGGGCACAGAAGAGAATTCGTGCTCCACACCATCAATACGGATGGTGTTAATGGCATAACCCTCGAGCGATGAAAGCAGAATGCGGCGTAGGCTATTACCGATAGTAATACCAAAACCAGGCTCAAGAGGACGGAATTCGAACTTGCCGAACTTGTCATTGGCCTCCAACATTACAACTTTATCAGGTTTTTGAAATGCTAATATCGCCATTAATTTAATGATTATTTAGAGTACAACTCAACGATTAACTGCTCCTTGATAGTCTCAGGAATATCTGCACGCTCTGGACGGTGCAGGAACTTACCAGCCTTAGCTGCATTGTCCCACTCAATCCAAGGGTACTTGCTGTGGTTGAAACCTGCGAGATTTGCCTCGATTACCTCGAGAGACTTTGACTTCTCACGTACACCAACAATCTGACCTGGCTTTACAGAGAAAGAAGGGATGCTAACCACCTTACCGTCAACAGTGATGTGCTTGTGACCAACAAGCTGACGAGCAGCACGACGAGTTGGAGCTAAACCGAGACGATAAACTACATTGTCAAGGCGGCTCTCAAGAAGCTGAAGGAGGTTCTCACCCTTAATACCTTCCATCTTTGAAGCCTTCTCAAACAAATTACGGAACTGGCGCTCGAGTACACCGTAAGCGTACTTAGCCTTTTGCTTCTCTGCCAACATGACACCGTACTCAGACTGCTTTCTGCGACGATCGTGGCCATGCTGTCCAGGAGCGAAGTTTCTCTTGGACAAAACTTTTTCTGTACCGAGGATGGTTTCACCAAAACGACGGTCAATTCTTGATTTCGGACCTGTATATCTAGCCATTTTGCTAAATGTATTTCTTTGATTAATGAATATTAACTGGATATTCCGGAACAAACCGGACATTCCGTAATTTTATTATACGCGACGACGCTTTGGAGGACGACATCCATTGTGTGGAAGTGGAGTGCAATCAACAATCTCCATTACCTCGATACCAGCTGTGTGGCAAGCGCGGATAGCGCTCTCACGACCATTACCTGGACCCTTTACGAATGCCTTAACCTTGCGAAGGCCGAGATCGTAAGCAACCTTTGCACAATCCTCTGCAGCCATCTGAGCAGCGTAAGGAGTGTTCTTCTTGCTTCCGCGGAATCCCATCTTACCAGCTGATGACCAAGAAATAACCTGACCCTCAGAGTTAGCAAGGGATACTATGATGTTGTTGAATGAACTGTGAACGTGAAGCTGTCCAACTGCATCAACCTTGACATTTCTTTTCTTGTTAGTTGTTGCCTGTTTCTTTGCCATGACTTTTAACTTTTAGCTTTAAACGTTAAACTTTACTTAGTGGCCTTCTTCTTGTTAGCAACAGTCTTCTTCTTACCCTTACGAGTACGTGCATTGTTCTTAGTGCTCTGACCGCGAACAGGAAGACCATTACGATGACGGATTCCACGATAGCAACCAATATCCATCAGACGCTTGATGTTCAACTGGATCTCTGAACGGAGATCACCTTCTACCTTGAATTCAGCGCCGATAATTTCACGGATCTTGGCAGCCTGATCGTCACTCCACTCGCTGACCTTAAGGTCACGGCTGACACCGGCTTTATCCAATATCTTTGCTGAACTACTTCGACCAATACCATAGATATAGGTCAATGCGATTTCGCCACGCTTATTCTGGGGCAAATCTACTCCAACAATTCTTATTGCCATGTTGTGATAATGTAAATAAAAAAGTTAATTTGAAAAATAAGTTTTTAACCCTGACGAAGCTTGAACTTAGGGTTCTTCTTGTTGATAACGTACAGACGGCCCTTGCGACGAACAATCTTGCAGTCTGGTGTACGCTTCTTTAATGATGCTCTTGTCTTCATATTATATATAAGATATGATTATTTGTATCGGAAAACGATACGACCCTTGGTAAGGTCATACGGACTCATCTCCACCTTGACCTTATCACCTGGAAGTATCTTGATGTAGTGCATCCTCATCTTGCCAGAGATGTGTGCTGTTATAGGACAACCATTCTCCAATTCGACACGGAACATAGCATTGCTAAGAGCCTCAACTATGGTTCCGTCTTGTTCTATAGCAGATTGTTTTGCCATAATAAGTTTATATATTTAAAACGCGTTCTATTTCTTCAAATGTAGATAAAATCTCAGCCTTGCCCTTGCGTATTGCAATAGTATGCTCAAAATGAGCGGCAGGCTTTCCGTCACGGGTCTTTATTGACCATTTGTCTGGAGCCAGATAAATATTGCGAGCGCCCAACGTTACCATCGGTTCAATCGCAATACACATACCAGCCTTCAACTTTGTACCATTGCCCCTACGACCATAATTAGGAACCTGCGGATCCTCGTGCATTTCCTTGCCAATACCATGACCGGTCAGTTCACGCACAATACCATAGCCGTATGATTCACAATAGTCTTGAACAGTCTGCCCAATATCACCTAAGTGATTCCCTGCAACAGAGCATTCAATCGCTTTGTACAAACTCTCTTTGGTAACAGTCAGAAGTTTCTTCACTTCATCAGAAACCTCACCTACCTGAAACGTGTAGGCAGAGTCGCCATTATACCCAGCAAGAAGTGTGCCACAATCGATAGATATGACATCCCCGTCATGCAAAACGGTATTCTTGTCAGGTATTCCATGGACTACAACATCATTGACAGATGTGCAGATGCTTGCGGGGAAAGGCCCTCCAAAAGGATTTGGGAAATTCTTGAAAGTAGGAATTGCTCCGTGATCTCTAATGAATTCCTCGGCAATTTTATCCAATTGGAGGGTCGTTACACCTGGTTTTATATTCTTTGCTAACTCTGCAAGGGTTAAACCAACCAACTGGTTCGCCTTACGCATTAGCTCAATTTCATCTTCAGTCTTAAGAAATATTGCCATTCCTTATTTAAGACAAAATTTAGTATGCACTAACTCCGTTCTGTGGACGTGTGCGACCAGAAGTTAGCAGGCCGTCATAATGGCGCATCATCAAATGAGACTGAATCTGCTGGAGTGTGTCGATAACAACACCAACAAGAATCAAGAGAGATGTACCTCCAAAGAACTGAGAGAAAGCCTGTTGTACGTCAAGCAAACTTGCAAGGGCTGGCATGATTGCGATGAAAGCAATGAAGAGAGAGCCTGGGAAAGTCAAGCGAGACATGATTTCCTCAATGTAATTAGCTGTATCCTCACCTGGCTTTACACCTGGAATGAATCCATTGTTGCGCTTCATATCCTCTGCCATCTGAGTTGGGTTCAGGGTAATAGCTGTATAGAAGTATGTGAAAGCAATAATGAGAATCACATAGATTATACAGTATGGAAGACTTCTTGTATCCATAAGAGCTTGAGCCAAACCGACCATGTTATCACTGCCGATAGCCTGCATTACAATAGCAGGAATGAACATGATAGCCTGTGCAAAGATGATAGGCATCACGTTAGCAGCGAACAACTTCAGAGGGATGTACTGGCGTACACCGCCGACCTGCGAATTTCCAACGAGCTTCTTAGCATACTCTACAGGAACCTTGCGGGTTGCCTGTGTGAGAAGGATTGCTGCACATACAACTGCATAGAGAATGAGAATCTCAACAATGAACATTACAAGTCCACCGCCAGTAATCGCTGTGAAGCGACTTGACACTTCCTGAATGAAAGCCTGTGGGAAACGAGCAATGATACCAATCATGATAATCATTGAGACACCATTACCAACGCCCTTGTCCGTAATGCGCTCACCGAGCCAGAGAATGAACATACTGCCAGCTGAAAGGATGAATACAGCAGGAATCATGAACTCAGTCCATGAAAGACCTGATGCAAGTGCGCTTGCAGATGTCATCTTTAGGTTCAGAAGATATGAAGGAGCCTGGAAAAGAAGAATTGCCACAGTCAGATAACGTGTGTACTGAGCAATCTTCTTATGGCCGCTTGCGCCCTCGCGTTGCATCTTTTGGAAAGATGGAACAGCGATAGCGACAAGCTGCATTACGATAGACGCAGAGATGTATGGCATAATACCAAGCGCAAAGATTGATGCGTTGGAGAATGCACCACCGGAGAACATATCAAGAAGGGACATAAGTCCACCAGCTGTCTGTTCTTGAAGCTTTTCGAGATTTGCTGGGTTAATACCAGGCAGAACTACGAACGAACCGAAACGGTAAATTGCAACAAAAAGGACGGTGATGAGGAGTCGCATACGCAAATCCTCAACCTTCCAACAGTTCTTCAGTGTCTCTATAAATTTTTTCATTTACTTAAAGTATAACAGTGTTACCACCTACTGCCTTGATTGCCTCTTCAGCAGTCTTAGAGAAAGCATTTGCCTTGACTGTGAGAGCAGCCTTGATCTCACCATTAGCAAGAACCTTTACAAGTTCCTTGCCGTTTGTAAGACCTGCCTCAACGAGCTGATCGATACCAATCTCTGTATAGCCCTTGCTCTCAGCAAGCTTCTGGAGTGTTGACAGATTAACTGCGAAATACTCCTTGTGGTTGATGTTCTTGAATCCGAACTTAGGAACACGACGCTGGAGAGGCATCTGACCACCTTCGAATCCAATCTTTCTCTTATAACCAGAACGAGCCTTAGCACCCTTGTGACCACGTGTAGAAGTACCACCGAGACCAGAACCTGGACCGCGACCGATACGACGACGTGAGTGAGTAGAGCCAGCTGCTGGCTTCAAATTATTTAATTTCATAGTCGTTCAGTTTTATTAAATTAAAGTTTAGTCAACTACCTTAACCAAGTGGTGAACCTTGCGAATCATACCACGGATAGAAGCATTGTCCTCAACCTCTACTACCTGAGAGATCTTGTGAAGGCCAAGTGCAAGGAGAGTACGCTTCTGGTCGATAGGCTGGCCGATACGGCTCTTTACCTGCTGAATCTTTATTGTTGCCATTGTGTAATCCTCCTATTATTAACCGTTAAATACTTTGTCCATGCTAACGCCACGATCGTGAGCTACAGAACGAGCATCACGCATCTTGCTGAGAGCAAGAATTGTAGCCTTTACAAGGTTGTGAGGGTTAGAGCTGCCCTTAGACTTTGAAAGCACGTCAGTGATACCAACGCTCTCAAGTACAGCACGCATAGCACCACCGGCTACAAGTCCAGTACCCTTTGCTGCTGGCTTCAGGAATACCTGAGCACCACCGAATGAAACTTCCATCTCGTGAGGAATAGTACCATTGAGAACAGGAACCTTAACGAGGTTCTTCTTAGCTGACTCAACACCCTTTGCGATAGCTGCTGTAACCTCACCAGCCTTACCAAGGCCCCATCCGATTACACCATTACCGTCACCTACAACGACAATAGCAGCGAATGTGAAGGTACGACCACCCTTTGTAACCTTTGTTACACGGTTAATAGCAACCAGTCTATCCTTTAATTCAACGTCACTGTTTACTTTTACTTTATTCATTGCCATATATCGTTTAGAAGTTAAGACCTGCATTACGAGCGCCATCAGCGAGAGCCTTAACGCGTCCGTGATAGAGGTAACCGTTACGGTCGAAAACAACAGCTGTGATTCCAGCTGCCTTAGCCTTATCAGCTATGAGAGCACCAACCTTCTCTGCCTGCTCGATCTTTGGGAGAGCCTCGAGACCGAGTGAAGATGCAGAAGCAAGTGTCTGACCGGTAACATCATTGATAATCTGAACATAAATCTGCTTGTTGCTGCGGAAAACGCTCATACGTGGACGCTCTGCAGTACCGTTTACGCTCTTACGAATTCTGTACTTTATCTTGATTCGTCTTTCTATTTTCTTTGTTGTCATGATCGTAATGTTTTAAAGGTTACTTAGCTGAAGCTGACTTACCAGACTTTCTGCGAATAACCTCGCCCTGGAACAGGATACCCTTGCCCTTATATGGCTCTGGCTTACGGAAAGAACGGATCTTAGCACAAATGAGACCGATAAGCTGCTTGTCGGCAGATTCGAGGATGAGGAGAGGGTTCTGATTACGCTCAGACTTTGTCTCAACCTTAACCTCAGCTGGCAGCTGAATGAAAATTGGGTGAGTATAACCGAGTGCGAACTCAATGATGTTACCCTGGTTAGATACACGGTAACCTACACCTACAAGCTCGAGCACTTTCTTATAGCCCTCGCTAACGCCTACTACCATGTTGTTCACAAGTGAACGGTAAAGACCATGGAAAGCCTGCTTCTGCTTGATGTTTACTGGGCTTTTCTCATCAACTTCAAATACGATTTGATTATCTTCAACCTTTACGAAGATAGAAGGATCAACTTTCTGTGAAAGCTCACCCTTAGGACCCTTTACGCTTACTACATTATCCTTGAGGGTAACTGTAACGCCTGCAGGGATATTAATTGGTAATTTACCTATTCTTGACATGATCTAAATCCTCCAATTAATATACATAGCAAAGAACCTCACCACCAATTTTGAGCTCGGCAGCCTCTTTGTTTGTCATTACACCCTGTGAAGTGGACAGTATTGCGATGCCCAATCCGTTGATAACACGTGGCATATCCTTGTAACCAGTGTACTTACGAAGACCTGGTGTAGATACGCGCTTCAAACACTTGATAGCGTTTGTCTTTGTCTGTGGGTCATACTTCAAGGCTACCTTGATAGAACCCTGAGGACCATCCTCTACGAACTTGTAGTTCAGGATGTAACCCTTCTCGAAGAGAATCTTGGTGATCTCCTTCTTCAGGTTTGACGCAGGAACCTCAACAACACGGTGATTAGCCATGATTGCGTTTCTGAGTCTTGTCAGATAATCTGCTATTGGATCTGTCATAAAAAAAATTGTTTAATTAATCGGGACACTCCCGACAATATTAAATAAATAGAAAATTGTTTGTTATTTTCTTATTCAGGTAATGAGGCTGTAAGGCTTGATCTATCAAGTGATTCCTCACATGACATGTGGGCAGTTGGTAAAAACAGCCACCCGACAAGCGCTTACACCTTAGAACCTTAAATATAGATTGCTGTTGATTACCAGCTTGCCTTCTTAACGCCTGGGATAAGACCTGCAGAAGCCATCTCACGGAACTGAATACGAGAGATACCGAACTGACGGATATAACCCTTTGGACGACCCGTAATCTTGCAACGGTTGTGCAAACGAATTGGGTTAGCGTTCTTTGGAATGCTCTGGAGCTTGCGAGCAGCCTCGTATGCCTCAGCTGGATCCTCTGCTGTGTTAACAATCTTCTTCAGAGCAGCACGCTTCTCTGCATAACGAGCAACGAGCTTAGCACGCTTAACCTCGCGGGCTTTCATTGATTCTTTTGCCATATCGATTAATCGTTTTTAGCGTTTTTGAAAGGAAGACCAAATGCCTTGAGCAGTGCATAACCCTCTTCATCAGTCTGAGCTGTTGTAACGAAGGTGATGTTCATACCCTGGATGCGGTCGATAGAATCGATGTTAATCTCAGGGAAGATAATCTGCTCCTGAATACCGAGTGTGTAGTTACCACGACCATCAAGCTTTGACTCAATACCCTTGAAGTCACGGATACGTGGGAGAGCAACACGAACGAGCTTCTCGAGGAACTCATACATACGCTCACGACGCAGAGTTACCATGACACCGATAGGCATCTTCTTACGGAGCTTGAAGTTTGCGATATCCTTCTTTGAGTATGTAGCAACTGCCTTCTGACCAGTAATTGCAGTAATCTCATTGATAGCAACATCAACAATCTTCTTATCCTGGGTAGCGTCACCGAGACCCATGTTGATAACGATCTTCTTCAGGACAGGAATCTGCATTGCTGAAGAATAGTTGAACTGCTTCTGCAGCTCAGGAGCGATAGTGTCCTTATAGACTTTCTTTAACTGTGCTGTATCCATTACTTAATCTCCTCCCCTGACTTTTTAGCTATACGAACGACATTCTTACCCTCGTGCTTGATGCTTACGCGAGTAGCCTTACCGCTCTTTGGATCAATGAGGCTAACGTTTGATACGTGGATTGGAGCCTCCTGCTTTACGATACCACCCTGAGGGTTCTTTGCAGATGGCTTTGTGCTCATAGAGACCATGTTGATGCCCTCTACGATAACACGCTGATCCTCTACCAAGACCTTCTGTACATTACCCTTCTTGCCCTTGTCCTTACCAGCAAGAACGATAACTGTATCGCCTTTCTTAATATGTAGCTTACTCATTTTCTTGACTTGATTTTAAATGTTAATTAAAGAACCTCAGGTGCAAGAGAAACGACCTTCATATTTACTGCACGGAGCTCACGAGCAACAGGACCGAAGATACGGCTACCACGAAGCTCACCAGCGTTGTTGAGGAGAACGCAAGCGTTATCGTCGAAACGGATGTATGAACCGTCAGCACGACGAATCTCCTTCTTTGTGCGTACAATCAAAGCCTTAGATACTGCACCCTTCTTCATATCAGAAGAAGAAATAACGTTCTTGACAGCAACGACGATTACGTCGCCCACGCTTGCATAACGACGGCCGGTACCACCGAGTACACGGATGCAGAGAGCCTCACGTGCGCCGCTGTTATCACATACTGTAAGTCTGGTTTCTGTCTGTATCATATCTTACTTAGCCTTTTCAATTATTGAAACTAATCTCCATCTCTTAGTCTTAGAGAGTGGACGGGTCTCCATGATGAGAACTGTATCGCCTACATTAGCCTCGTTCTTTTCATCATGTGCATGGTACTTCTTTGTCTTCTGGACAAACTTACCATATATAGGGTGCTTCTCCTTGAACTTAGAAGCAATAACAATGGTCTTATCCATCTTGTTGCTTGTAACAACACCCTGTCTTGTCTTTCTTAAATTACGTGTTTCCATCTAAACCAATGTTATTTGTTAAGTTCACGTGAACGAAGAACAGTCTTCATACGAGCGATGTCACGACGAGCAGCCTTAATCTGTGATGGATTCTCGAGAGGAGAAATGTTGTGGTTGAGCTTCATTGTAGCGAGAGCTGCCTGTGCATTCTCCAACTTCTCTACCAATTCCTTGGTTTCGAGTTCATTTACTTCTTTGATCTTCATACTTCATTAAGCTTTAGCGTCGTAATCACGACGTACGACAAACTTTGTTTTAACTGGTAACTTCTGAGCACCGAGACGGAGAGCCTCCTTAGCGATGTCAAAAGAAACGCCTTCTACCTCGAAGAGGATACGACCTGGAGTAACTGGTGCAACCCATCCTGCTGGGTCACCCTTACCTTTACCCATACGTACGTCTGCAGGCTTACGTGTGATTGGCTTATCAGGGAAGATACGAATCCAAACCTGACCCTCACGGTTCATGTAGCGGTTGATTGCTACACGTGCTGCCTCAATCTGGCGACTGTCGATCCACTTTGGCTCAAGAGTCTTGATACCGAAAGAACCGAAAGCCAGCTGTGTACCTCTGTGAGCGTTGCCTTTGTTGCCACGACCATCTTGAGGTCTTCTATATTTTACTCTTTTAGGCTGTAACATGTTAGCTTCTTACTTTTTAACGGTTATTGTTTCTCTTACGATTACCGCGACCATTGCCACGATTGTTGTTTGAGCGACCATTGTTCTGCTTCTCCTGTGAGAAATTAGGAGTGAGATCACGGTCACCGTAAACCTCACCACGGCAGATCCAAACCTTGATACCAAGGAGACCAACCTTTGTGAGAGCCTCAGCCTTACAGTAATCGATGTCTGCACGGAATGTGTGCAGAGGAGTACGACCCTCCTTCAACATCTCTGCGCGAGCGATTTCAGCGCCGTTGAGACGACCTGAGATCTGAACCTTGATGCCCTCGGCACCAGCACGCATAGTGTTCTGGATAGCCATCTTGATTGCACGACGATAAGCAATCTTGCCCTCTACCTGGCGAGCGATTGAGTTTGCAACGATGTTAGCGTCGAGCTCAGGCTTCTTGACCTCGAAGATATTGATCTGAATCTCCTTCTTGTAAAGCTTCTTCAGCTCTTCCTTCAACTTGTCAACATCCTGACCACCCTTACCAATGACGATACCCGGACGGGCTGTGCAAATAGTAATAGTAACGAGTTTCAAAGTACGCTCGATGACGATACGGCTTACGCTGGCCTTAGCGAGACGCTCGTTAAGATACTTACGGATCTTGAGGTCCTCTGCGAGGTTGTCTCCGAAGTTCTTACCACCGAACCAATTTGAATCCCAACCGCGGATAATACCGAGTCGGTTTGCTATTGGATTAACTTTCTGTCCCATTCTATTCTTTATTTATCTTCATTAGTTTTGGTATCAACAAACAGAGTAACGTGGTTGCTACGCTTACGGATGCGGTAGCCACGACCCTGAGGTGCAGGTCTCATACGCTTCAAGGTTACGCCCTCATCGACGAATACCTTAGAGATATAGAGTTCACCGTCTTCTGCCTTACGCTCGTTCTTAGCTTCCCAGTTTGCGATAGCTGAGCGAAGGAGCTTCTCAACGTCAGCAGATGCTGCCTTCTTTGAGAAACGGAGTACGCCAAGAGCGCGATTAACCTCCATGCCACGGATCATGTCCACTACGTAGCGCATTTTACGTGGAGAAGAAGGAACGCCAACGAGCTTGGCAAAGTATAATGATTTCTTGGCTGCTTTTCTGTTTTCAGCCGCAATATGTTTTCTTGCTCCCATTATATTTCTGTAAATTTAAATGGTTATGGACCTGTCTTAGCGCTTGTTACCAGCGTGTCCACCGAAGCGACGTGTTGGAGAGAACTCACCGAGCTTGTGACCAACCATGTTTTCAGTTACATAGACAGGGATGAATTTGTTACCGTTGTGGACAGCTACAGTGTGACCTACGAAGTCAGGAGAGATAACTGAAGCTCTTGCCCAAGTCTTAACTACGGTCTTCTTTCCGCTCTCATTCATTGCGAGAATCTTCTTCTCGAGAGAAACGTTGATATATGGACCTTTTTTAAGTGAACGACTCATAATTTCTTTTCGTTTTGAGTTAATTACTTCTTGTTAGCTCTTTCAATGATGTACTTGTTTGAAAGCTTCTTAGGTGCACGAGTCTTGAGACCCTTAGCGTACAGACCCTTACGTGAACGTGGGTGACCACCTGACTGACGGCCCTCACCACCACCCATTGGGTGATCTACAGGGTTCATAACAACACCACGGTTGTGAGGACGCTGACCCAACCAGCGAGAGCGACCAGCCTTACCTGACTGCTCAAGAGCGTGGTCTGAGTTACCAACGGCACCAACAGTAGCCTTACAAGCGCTCAAGATCTGGCGAGTTTCACCAGAAGGGAGCTTAATTACACAGTAACTGCCTTCACGAGAAGTCAACTGAGCGAAATTACCAGCCGAACGAACGAGGAGCGCACCCTGACCTGGGCGAAGCTCGATGTTGTGGATAACGGTACCTACTGGAATGTTAGCAAGTGGAAGACAGTTACCTACCTCAGGAACTGCTTCTGCACCAGACATAACGGTTGTACCCACCTTAAGTCCGTTTGGAGCAATAATGTAACGTTTTTCACCATCTGCGTAGAAAAGAAGTGCGATGCGAGCTGAACGGTTTGGATCATACTCGATTGTCTTTACTACAGCAGGAACACCATCCTTCTCACGCTTGAAGTCGATAAGACGATACTTCTTCTTGTGACCACCACCAATGTAGCGAACGGTCATCTTACCGGTGTTATTACGACCGCCGGTAGAACGCTTACCGTAAACGAGAGACTTCTCTGGCACGGATGCAGTAATATCCTCGAACGTGCCAATAACTTTGTGTCTTTGACCAGGGGTAACTGGCTTTAATTTACGTACTGCCATTTCTTATATTAAATATTGCTATAAAAATCAATTACCTCGCCCTCCTTAACGGTGACGATAGCCTTCTTGAAGGCGTTCTTCTGACCCTTGATAAGACCTGCCTTTGTATAACGAGCAGAACGCTTACCAGCGTAGTTCATTGTATTAACGTCTTCAACTGTAACATTGTAACGAGCCTCAACCTCTGCCTTAATCTGGAGCTTGTTAGCCTCTGGGCTTACGATAAAACCGTAGCGGTTTGGCCTCTTTTCTGTGATCTTGGTCATCTTCTCAGTGACCACTGGCTTAATGATAAATGCCATAATTCAATTCTCCTTTTTAAGTTTACTTTGTTAAAATCTCGTCGATTACCTGTACTGACTTCTCAGAAACTACAACTACGTCTGCATTAAGAACCTTATATGCATTGATAGTGTTAGCTGTCATAACCTCAGCCTTCTGAAGATTACGTGCTGACAGATAAACATTCTTATTAACTTCTGGTACTACGAGAAGAACCTTCTTGTCCTCAACGTTGAGGTTCTTTACAACATTAAGGAACTCCTTAGTCTTTGGAGCCTCGAATGTGAAGTCCTCTACTACGATGATGCCGTTCTCCTGAGCCTTGTAAGAAAGTGCGCTCTTACGTGCAAGAGTCTTAACCTTCTTGTTGAGCTTGAAACGATAGTCGCGTGGCTTAGGACCGAAAACGCGGCCACCACCTACGAGTACTGGAGAGTTGATATCACCACGACGTGCGCCGCCGCCGCCCTTCTGACGACCAAGCTTACGTGTAGAACCAGAAATCTCGCTACGCTCCTTTGACTTTGCTGTTCCCTGACGCTGGTTAGCAAGATACTGCTTAACGTCGAGATAGAGAACGTGATCGTTTGGCTCGATTGCGTAAATCGCATCATTCAGGACAACCTTACGTCCAGTTTCCTGACCTTTGATATTTAATACGCTAGCTTCCATTACTTCTGAATTAAGAGGGTTGAACCATTACATCCAGCTACAGAACCCTTAATGATAAGGAGATTGCTCTCTGGAATTACTTTTAACACACGAAGGTTCTGAGTGGTAACACGCTCGTTACCCATATGGCCACCCATACGCATACCCTTGAATACTTTTGCTGGATAAGAACAAGCACCGATAGAACCTGGCTTACGCAGACGGTCGTCCTGACCGTGTGTAGCCTGACCTACACCGCCGAAACCATGGCGCTTCACAACGCCCTGGAAACCCTTACCCTTTGAAGTACCAACAACGTCAACAAACTGAGCGTCATTGAAGATCTCCACAGAGATAGTGTCACCGAGGTTATACTCCTCGTCAAACTTGAACTCGGCCAAGTGCTTTTTAGGTGTTGTGCCTGCCTTCTTGAAGATACCCATCATAGGCTTTGTTGTGCGGCTCTCCTTTGCCTCTGCAAAGCCGAGCTGAACAGCCTTATAACCGTCCTCCTCGACGGTCATAACCTGAGTAACAACACAAGGACCAGCTTCGAT
>JAEEGH010003503.1_pt1 | contig 41228 bp, 36 predicted proteins | sample 9134181 | NCBI WGS metagenome assembly JAEEGH01 (sample SAMN16246544, study PRJNA631951) | gut metagenome | biome: gut microbiome; feature: rumen; material: DP-attached | host: Bos | place: Iran: Karaj | collected 2018-10 | reverse complement strand
GCTGGCGGATGATCTCCGTCAGGTGGGTTGCGATGATGGAAGGCGGGTCGACCACGGTGTAGCCCAGGGTCTCCGCTTTTTCCCTCTGTCCCTCGGTGATCCAGATGGCGGGGAGATGGAAGGAAGGCTCGAAGGTGGGGATACCGCTGATCTCCTCCTCCACGAAGCCGGGGTTCATGGCCATGTAATGATCAAAGAGGATCTCGCCCTCACTGACCTGAATGCCTTTGATCTTAATAATGTACTGGTTCGGGTTCAGCTGGATGTTGTCTCGCAAACGGATGATGGGAACGATGGTACCCAGCTCCAGCGCGATCTGACGACGGATCATGACCACACGATCCAGCAGGTCGCCGCCCTGGTTTACATCCGCCAGAGGGATGATGCCGTAGCCGAACTCCAGCTCGATGGGATCCACCTGCAGCAGGCTGTTGACGTTCTCGGGCTGACGGATTTCCTCCGCCTCTGCCTCTTCCTCCGTCACTTCCTTCTCCACAGTTGCTTCCCGAATGGTCTTCGCAATCGATCTGCCGGTGAGGATAAAGGCTGTACCCAGACCGATGAAAAGGATGGTATTCAGGTCCGTTGCCAGACCCAGGAAACAGAGCATGATACCAACGATGTAGAGCACCTTCGGAATACTGAAGAGCTGCTTGATCATGGTATTACCGAAGTCCGCGTCCTTGCTGCCCTTGGTCACCAGGATACCGGTGGCCAGGGAGATCATCAGGGAAGGGATCTGGGATACCAGACCGTCACCGATGGTGAGGATGGAGTAACGGTTTAAGGCATCGCCCACAGCCATGCCCTGGGTCAGAACGCCCATGGCGATTCCGCCCACCAGGTTGATGGCGGTGATGAGCAGGCCGGCGGCCGCGTCTCCCTTAACGTATTTCACGGCACCGTCCATGGAGCCGAAGAAGCTGGATTCTTCCTGGATCTTCTCTCTTCTGCGCTTCGCTTCCGCGTCGTCGATGGCGCCGGTATTTAAGTCTGCGTCGATGGCCATCTGCTTACCGGGCATAGCGTCCAGGGTGAATCTTGCGGTAACCTCGGACACACGCTCGGAACCTTTGTTGATGACCATGAACTGGATGATGATCAGGATGATGAAGACGATGACACCGATGATCAGGTTACCGCCGCCAACGAACTGTCCGAAGGTCTCCACCACGTTTCCGGCATCGCCGTCCCTGAGAATGAGCCTCGTGGAGGAGGTGTTCAGGGCGATACGGAACAGGGTGGTGAACAGTAACATGGTGGGGTAGAAGGACATATCCAGCACTTCCTTGCTGAACATGGCTCCGAAGAGGATGGTCATGGCAATGGAAATGTTGAAGGCAAGTAAGATATCCAGGACACCGGCGGGAATGGGGACGATGAAAAGGATGATGGCCAGCATGATGTAGGCGGCGACAAAGACATCATTTCTGGACATTGCTTTTAATTTCATGTCGCCCTCCTTTCATCTGACATTTCCGTCATTTCTGACCTGTCCCCGGTCAGCCGGTTATTTCTGCGCTTGCGCGGATGATACTTACGATCTGATTTTTCCCCGTCAGGATACTCTCCCCTGCAGGCTGTAGACAAAGGCCAGAACCTCCGCCACCGCCTGATAGAGCTCCGGCGGCACCATCTCACCGATCTCCACATTGTGGTAGAGCATACGGGCGAGGGGTTTGTTTTCTACCATATGGATGTCGTTCTCTCTGGCCACTTCCTTGATCTTCTGGGCCAGGTACCCCTCTCCTTTGGCCAGCACGTAAGGTGCTTCCATCTCGTCGGGGTTGTAACGGATCGCCACCGCATAGTGGGTAGGGTTGGTAATGACCACATCCGCTTTGGGAATGTCAGCCATCATACGTCTTCTGGAAGCCTCCTGCATACGCTGCCGGATCTTTCCTTTGATCTGGGGGTCACCTTCGGTATTTTTATACTCGTCCTTGACCTCCTGCTTGGTCATCATCATGTCTTTGTGGAATTTCCACTTCTGATATCCGAAGTCCGCCGCAGCCACAATGGCAAAGACCGCGGAAATGCGGATCCCCAGGTCGGATACCAGCTCTCCCACCAGGCCGATGGCCTGCATCAGCGGGATATCGTAAAAGGAAAACAGGACCATGTAGGAGTCCCGTATAAAGCTGTAGGAAATGTAGAAAATGAGTCCCACCTTCACCAGGCTCTTGATCAGCTCCACAATACTGTTTAAGGAGAAGATCCGCTTAAAACCTGACAGAGGGTTCATTTTACTGAACTTCGGCTGCAGGGGCTTGGCGGTGGGCTTCCACTGAACCTGCACCAGGTTCGACAGGAAGGCGACCATGAAGCCGATGAGCAGGATGGGCAGGAGGATCATGATGATCTGGTAGATGGCGCTGCGGAAGAGGTAGAACATATTCAGCGCAGGCATGTTCCCCTCGTAAAACTTCGCGTTCTCATGGATGTCCCCGTAGACGTACTTCATCACATTGATAAACTGGGTACCCATGTGTCCCGCCCAGAACTTCAGGATCAGGAACATGGCGAGGAGACACAGGCAGCTGGGGATTTCCTTACTCTTGGCTACCTGTCCTTCTTTTCGCGCATCATCTAGTTTTTTCGAGGTAGGTTCTTCGGTCTTGTCATCCCCACCTGCAAAAAACTGGAGGTTAAATTCCCAAAGCATTACATCATTCCTTCCACAACGGAGGCCATCAGCGTCTTGATCTCTCCGAAGATCAGCTCCGATGCTCTGGGCATCAGAGAGACGGTGAGAAACAGTATTCCCAGACCCAGGATCACCTTCAGCTGCATACCGACGGAGAACATGTTCATCTGGGGAGAAACCCTGGCAATGATGCCAAGGATGGCATTCAACATCATGACAGCACAAAAGATCGGCAGGATGATCTCAAAGCCGATCAATACGTAGTTCCCAAGGAAGCGGATCATGGACTGTACGATATGGTCCCAGTGAAATACCACGGCATTCACCGGGATAAGCTTGAAGGAATCCGCCAGTGCCCCCAGCAGGTAGCGGTACATGCCGCTGGCGATGAGGATCATGGAGAATCCGTAATTGTACAATCCGCCGGTGATGGAGATGTTCATGCGGGTGGCGGGGTCCAGGATCTGGACCATGCTCAGACCGATCTCCATATCCGCTATGGTTCCGGCAAAGGTCAGGATGGAGCTGCAGATATTGGTGGCAAAACCCATCAGCAGTCCGCAGATGGCCTCTTTGATCACGATGACGGCGTACTCCACCACCGATTCCGTGATCACGGCGGGGGCGGGTGTCAGCACCTGATAGAGCAGCATGGAGGCAAAAAAGGACAGGGCGATCCGCACCGGTCGCGGCGTGTTGTTCATGCTGAAAAAGGGTGCCAGATAGATGAAGCAGCTCACTCTGGTCAGGATCAGCAGGAAGTATTCCAGGTCATAAACAGAAAAGGAATAGTTAATCATTATTTATGAACGTAATAGCTGAAAGTGTGCCAGAGCTCCTGGGTAAACTCCACAATGGAGCTCATCATCCAGTTGCCGAGAAACATCAAAGTCAAAAAAATGCCCAAAAGCTTCGGAACGAAGGTCAGGGTCTGCTCCTGAATGGAGGTGACCGTCTGGAAGATACTGACCAGGAGACCGATAGCCATGGACACCAGCAAAATGGGCAGAGCACATTTCAAAATGACATAGAGTCCGCTTTGGATCATATCCACAACCGCTTCGGTAGTCATCTGTGCTCTCCTCTCCTGCATATTTCCCCGAAGGGGCGGGGATCCCCCGCTCCGGCGCTATCCGCCGGGGCGCGAAAGTGACCTGATCAAGGTCGCTAATAGAACGTTTTAACCAGCTCCCCGATGATGAGCGACCAGCCGTCCGCCAATACAAAGAGCAATATCTTGAATGGCATGGAAATGGTCGTGGGCGGTAGCATCATCATACCCATACTCATGAGGGCCGACGCCACCACCATATCGATCACGATAAAGGGGATGTAGATCATAAACCCGATCCAGAATGCGGTTCGCAGCTCACTGATCATGAAGGAAGGCACCAGGATGGAGTTGGGGATGTCCTCCAGGCTGCCGTCCCAGTCACGCTGGGCGATCTCCATAAAGAGGCTCACATCCTTCACCTGGGTCTGGGGATACATGAATTCCCGCAGAGGCTCCATGGCCAGTTTCAAGAACTCCTCCTGCTCGATCTCATTCTCCTGGAAGGGAATGACAGCAGTGTCATTGATCTTCTGGATGGTGGGCTCCATGATAAAGAAGGTCAGGATCAGTGCCAGTCCTACCAATACCTGGTTCGGCGGTGCCGTCTGGGTATTGAGCGCAGCCCTGGTAAAATGCAGCACGATGAGTATCCTGGTGAAGGATGTCATCATGATGATCAGGATCGGTGCGATGGAGATGAGGGTCAGGGTGATGAGGATACGAAGCGCACCGTTTAAGGAACCGTTGTCATCGTCATAGGTCAGAGTGATCCTGTTTACCGTGTTCAGGGTATTCAGATCCTCCGGATTCTCTGCGGTGGCAGGGTCCTCGATCATGGTGGTCACTTCCCGGTCACCGGTCTCATGCTCAATGGCATCGGATGCCTGGACAGGAATTGCCCTTAACCACAATATGCCTACCGTAACCAGCAGGCATATCGCTTTTATGATATTTTTTCCAGTCAGCTTCCGTAGCCGCATGAATCGTCATCCTTGTCGCTGTTTCCATCCGCGCTGGAAAGATTATTGTTTTTCGCAGTCTTCGCTTTGCCCATGGCTTTCTCAAAAAGCCCGGAAAAGGACACACTTGTAGAAGGCGCCGAAAGTTCCAGCTCCTCCGCGGGGATATCCCCCAAATAAGTAGACTGGTCCCGCGAAAGCACCACTGCCTTGTAAGTATGGCCCACCCGCACGATGGCGATCCACTTATTGTTGGACAGACGTGCGGACTCCACTACTTCGATATTCCTGCCGACTCCCTGCGCCTTCTGATAGTTTGCGATCCATCTGGTGACGTAAGCTGTGACCGCCAGTACCGCCACGAAGATGATAAGGACCGTGATCAGCTGCGCATAGGAATTGCCGCCGGGCGAGGATAGGAGCAGCATCTTAGCCGATAACCTTCTTCACAGCCTCCAAAACGCGGTCTGCCTGGAAAGGCTTAACGATGAAGTCCTTGGCACCTGCCTGGATGGACTCGATAACCATTGCCTGCTGACCCATTGCAGAGCACATGATGACCTTAGCACCGGCGTCCGCCGCCTTGATTGCCTTCAGAGCCTGGATACCATCCATCTCAGGCATGGTGATGTCCATCAGAACCAGATCGGGGCTGACTTCCTTGTACTTCTCGACAGCCTTGGCACCGTTCTCGGCCTCACCTGCAACATTGTAGCCATTCTTGCTAAGGATATCCTTGATCATCATCCTCATGAAAGCTGCATCGTCACAAATCAAGATGTTTTTAGCCATAACTTTTTAATCCTCCAATGCTTTTATTTTATGATCTCTGTTACTCTGATTCCGAAACTTTCTTCGATCACGACGACCTCGCCTCTCGCAACGAACTTACCGTTGACCAGGACGTCGATGGGCTCACCGGCAATGCGGTCGAGCTCTATGATGGTACCCGGAGCGAAATTCAGGATCTCGGAAATGGACTTGGTAGTCCGTCCGAGCTCTACCGTTACCTCCAGAGGCACATCCATGATGAGGCCGATGTTCTCTCCGCCCTGTACGTTGTTCAGCGCTCCGCTGAAGGACTGGAAGGATGCGGGCTGGACATTGACGGGCTGCTGCATCGGCATGCCGTACATCGGCATCTGCATGGGCATTCCCTGCATGGGCATTCCCTGCATGGGCATTCCCTGCATCGGCATTCCCTGCATCGGCATTCCCATGTTGGGATCCATCATGCCGGGCATGGGCTGCGTCATCTGCGCCGAAGGATCCGCGAAGGATGCGGGCGCCGGCGTGGGGGCCGGAGCGGGGGCAGGTGCGGGTGCAGGTTCGGGAGCGGGTGCCGCTCCGCCGCCTGTCTGCTGGTTGATAAAGGTCTCTACCAGCTTCCGGGCGAATTCCACCGGGTACAGCTGCATGATGGTGGAGTCCACCAGATCATCGCCGATCTGCATCCGGAACTGGATCTTAACGAAGGTTCCTCCCAGGAAGGGAGAAATCTCGGCTCCGGATTTGTACTGCGTCAGATCCAAAAGGGATGAATCCGGAGGTGAGATGTCGATCATGGTAGCCAGCATGGTGGACAGGGACGTTGCCGCTGCTCCCATCATCTGGTTCATAGCCTCTGAAATCGCGCTCAGGTGCAGCTCTGAGAGTTCACCCTCCGTATTGGTACCGTCACCACCCATCATCAGGTCGGTGATGACCTTCACGTCATGCTCTTTCAGCACCAGGATATTGGTGCCGTCCAGACCCTTGGTGTACTTGATCTGGATGAAGACGCAGGGCTTTTCGTAGTTTTCGAGAATGGACTCCCATTTTGCCAGGGATACGATCGGGGTGGTGATGTTCACCTTCCGGTTGACCAGCGAGTAGAGTGTGGTGGCCGAGGAGCCCATACTGATATTGGCTACCTCTCCAATGGCATCCTTCTCTACATCCGACAGCAGATCGTCTCCGCCGTCAATGGCGGGCGTGTCAATCAGGTATGCATCCTTGGGCGGTTCAGGTTGTGCAGCCATCGCTTCGGTATAGCTGCTCAGATCGGGCGCCTCATCTCCGGACAGATCCATGCCGCTTAAGAGGGCATTTATCTCGTCCTGGGATAGCATTCCATCCATCTGCTAATCCTCCTCTCTGATCACTGATGTCACCTGGACGGCGTAGGAGTCGTCCTTGGCTCCCGGCAATGCAGTGAATTTCTTTATATTTCCGACAAAGACATCCATGTCCGAGTCTACCTTGGAATCGAGTCTGATACAGTCTCCCACCTGGAGATTGAGGAAATCCGAAACGGAGATCCTGCTGTTTCCCAGCACCGCCCGGATAGGGATCACCACGCGGCGCAGCATGGACTCGATATTGTCCTTATAATCATCTTCCGAACTATCCTGCATGGTGGAGAACCAGTACTTCGTGTTCAGCTTGTCCATGACGTCTTCCAGTGTGATGAAAGGAAGACAGATATTCGTGAATCCCTCGACGTCGCCGATCTTCATGTTCAGGGTGATGATGGCGATCATCTCGCTGGGAGCAATGATCTGTGCAAACTGTGAGTTCGTCTCCACTCTGGTGAGCACCGGGTCCAGATCCACCACGTTCTTCCAGGGTTCCCGCAGGAGCTGGGTGAGCATGATCATGATCTTCTGCAAAATGGACATCTCGATCTCGGAGAAATCCCTGTTCCGTTCCAGTGGCGTTCCGGAGCCTCCCAGCATTCGGTCGATCATGGCGTAACCCAGGTTGGTGGCCAGATCGATCATGACCGATCCCTTTAAGGGAGCAAAATCAATGATGCCAAGAATGACCGGATTGGACAGTGCGTTGGAAAACTCACTGAAGGTAACGGTCTCGGAACTGGCAACGGAAATGGTGGCGTTTTTCCGAAGGAATACGGGCAGGTTGGTGGATACCAGTCGTCCGTAGTGTTCAAAGATGATCTCCAGGGTTCTCAAATGCTCCTTGGAGAACTTGGTAGGCCGGCCGAAGTCGTAATTCTTGACCTGCTTTTCATCTGCATTGGATATCGTTTCGACGTCCAATTCGCCGGTGGAGAGAGCCGCCAGTAGATTGTCTATTTCGTTTTGCGAAAGGACTTCACTCAAAGGGCTATCCTCCCTAGTTTATTTGGCTTCTCCCATAATCAGCCGAACTTTGCTTCACTGATGGATACAGCGTAGATAAAGTCGGATCCGTAGAGCTTCTGGATGGCCTGCAGGATCTCAGCCTTCAGCTCGTCTCTGTGGTTCTTGCAGAAGTCCTCGGTATGGCTGCTGATGACGGAGCTGACACAGTCCTTGATGACGCTGACGTTGGTGGTCAGGGTCGCGCTGTAGGTCTCGTAATCCTCGTGAGTCTTGTTCAGGGAAAGGGAAATATCGCAAACCATGTAGACCTGCTTGCCGCTCTCATCGGGTACCAGAGGAACGGTAAGGGAATCTCCCAGCTCCACAACCTCGGTATCCGCCATGGAAACGGTAGCTGCCTCTTCCTCTTCGGATCCGTCGGTAATGACCTCCAGGCTCATGACGGTGGCGATGGTGTCCACCAGTGCAGCGGTTCTGGTATTGGTGGAGGTGACGCTGATCATCATGATGGCGGTGAGCACGATGTTCACCAGGAGCAAAGCCAGTATCACTATGGTAAGCAGATTCTTCTTCATGGAAATGGCTTCCTTTCGGGGCCCGGACTTCAGACCCGGTTATTATCAGTTGGAATTGTAAATTCTGATTTCCACGCGGCGGTTGCGGCTGCGACCTTCTGCGGTGGAATTGTCCGCTACGGGAACTCTCTCGCCCATGCCGGAATGCTTCAGGGAGCTGGGACTGAGGTTCGTATTGGAGATCAGGTAGTAGAACACGGAAAGGGCTCTGGCACTGGACAGCTCCTCGTTGTCAGCGTATTTTGCGCTGTGCATGGGAACGTTGTCCGTGTGACCGTCGATCTCGATCTCACCCTGGGCGTAGCGCTCCAGGATCACGCCGACGCGGTCCAGAACGTTGTAGCACTCTTCCTTGAGCTCGGCGGAACCGGAATCAAAGAGCAGTGCTCCTTTCATGGTAAGCAGCACGTACTGGGCGGAGAAGGATACGTCGATCTGATCCGACATGTTGCTCTCGGAAACCGCCTCGCTGATGAGCTCGGCCAGCTCCTCGTTGGATTGCAGATTCGCCTGCTCCACTTCGTCGATCATCTCCTGGATGCCTGCCGGCTCCTGATCGTACTCTTCGAAGCTGACGGCGTCCGAATCGGACTCTGCGGTCCGGCCCGTGCTGTTGATATATTCACTCAGCTCATTGAGCTGACTGACTCCGTTACTGATGAGGATACCGTCTCCGATGGAGGTGGCGCCTCCGCTGAAGACGCTGAAGGTACTGTTCATAGAGGCAATGATCTCGTTCAGCTTTGCCTCGTCAATGGTGGACATGGAGAAGAGCAGCACGAAGAAGCAAAACAGCAGATTCATCAGATCGGAGAATGTCGACATCCAAGCCGGCGAACCGGCCGGGGGGGCATCTTCCTGCTTACGTGCCACGCTTACTCACCCCCTTCTCCGTTGTCACTGGATGCGGAAGCACGATCCTTAGGTGCCAGGAAGGACTTCAGCTTCTCCTCTATGACGCGGGGATTTTCTCCTGCCTGGATCGACAGCAGACCCTCGATCAAGATCTCTTTCTGTGTCATCTCAATGGCGTTATCCGCCTTGAGCTTATTGGCCGTAGGGGTACATACCCAGTTGGCCAGCAGGGATCCGTACAGGGTGGTGATCAATGCCACGGCCATTGCAGGTCCGATGGAGGATGCATCATCCATGTGGTACAGCATGTCGACCAGACCTACCAGGGTACCGACCATTCCCCATGCAGGGCCCATGGATGCCCATGTTTCCCAGAAGCCTGCGATATTCTTATGACGGCCTTCGATACATACCATCTCGGTCTCGAGAATGCCACGGACCAGATCGGGATCGGTACCGTCGACCACCAGAAGGATTCCTTTTTTCAGGAAAGGCTCATCCATGTCCGCTGCCGCTTCCTCAAGAGACAAAAGGCCTTCCTTACGTGCTACGTTGGAAAGCTCGATGATCTTCTTGATCATGTCGGCGGTATTGGCGGAAGGAGCCTTGAAGATCAGGGTCAGAGACTTGAGACCCTGAACGAAATCAGCCATGCTGTAAGAAGTCATGGTAGCAAAAATAGAACCACCCATGGTGATGATGAATGACGGAACGTCTACATACTCGGTAATGCCGGCCACGCCTGCAGAAGACAGGATACCGAAAGCCAGCATTCCGAAACACATTATGAATCCAATGAGTGATGCTATATCCACTGATCAGTTACCTCGAATTCCGCCGATGGTCAATCGTCGGCTAGGATATCCTTTCTGTACGATTTTACTAAATTTTTGAGGTCTTGTCTACTTTCTTTTACGATTATCTTGCGACCCGTCGTAAGCGTCAAAACCGTGTCAGGAGTTTCTTCCACGAGCTCTAACAGGTGTGGATTTATCAAAATTTTAGAACCGTTAAGTCGTGTTACTTCGATCATGGTTTTTCCCTCCCGGGCCTGTCCAAATCACCCCGCCGTGAAAAACGGTTTTTGTGCAATTTGACGATGCCCTGACAAAATGCGAAACAGGGGGCAGAAAAATCTGCCCCCTATGAATGGTTCTGCGGTCCTCCTTTTGGGCATTATGCCCTCGGGCCAGCTATCGGATTATCTCTTCAGATTGGTCAGCTCCTCCAGCAGGGTATCGGAAACGGTGATGATACGGCTGTTTGCCTGGAAGCCTCTCTGGGTGGTGATCATGTCGGTGAACTCCTGGGACAGGTCCACGTTACTCATCTCCAGAACGCCGGTAGACATGTAGCCGCCGCCTGCGGTAACATCCACGCCGATGCCGTCGAACTCGCCGGAGTTCAGGGTTGCGCTGTAGAGGTTGTCTCCTGCCTTCTCCAGACCGGAGGGGTTCGCGAAGCTTGCGGTAGCGATCTGGCCGAGAAGCTTGGTCATACCGTTGTCGTAGCTTGCGTAGATCATGCCGTCCTTCTGGACGGAAACGCCGATCATGTCACCCAGCATACGGCCGCTGCCCAGTCCCTTAGCGTCGCCGCTAGTAGCGGTAACGGTGGAGGTGCCGTTGTTGTTGTACATGGAGATGGCGGAGAAATCAATGCTGATGGGCGAGAAGTTCTTGCTTACAGCAGAGAGATCCAGGGTTACATTGGTGCCGCCGCCGATGCTGACGAACTCACCGGTGTTGGGATCGAAGTTCAGCAGGCCGCCGTTTACCAGACTACCGTCTGCCTGGAAGCTGGTCACATTCGTAGCGGTGTCCAGAGTAGCCAGGGTGGTAAGGGTACCGTCTGCGATGTAATCTCTCATTGCCTTGTAGGTAGCGGGATCGGTGGAGGTATCAGCGGTAGCCAGCTTCAGGAAATCAGCGGTGGAGCCTTCCTTGCCGTATGCCTTTGCGATGACATCCAGTGCATCCTGCACGGTCTTGGTATCGTCGCCGTTTACGGTATAGGTGCCTGCCAGAACAGCGGGATCGGTGAGATCCAGGCCGTTCAGACCTGCGATGTCCACGTACTCCACAGTGCCGTCAGCGCTGGTGAGCTTGGAGCCGTTCCATGCGTAACCCTCGGTGTTGAAGGTAACGGTAGATACCTTGGGAGCGAAGGTTCCTGCGGTACCGAAAGCATTGGGTGCGCCGGAGATGTCCACTTCGTCGCCGTTGGAATCCAGCAGTTTGGTGAACTCAACGCTGTACTGACCGTCGGTATCGGTGGTCTTCAGAACCAGTCTTGCGGTGTAGCTGTAGCCCAGTGCATCGTACAGGTTCAGGTTCAGGGTCTTACCGGAGGAGCTGTTGACATCCGTGTCGTTCTTGTCGAGGATACCGGAGACGTAGCCCTGGGTGGTTGCCTCAGGGGGATAGGTCATGTTTGCCGCGCTCATGATACGCAGTGCGGAAACGTTGTCCATCTTGATCTCCATGGTCTCGGGATCTACCTGCCAGCCCATGACATTGTAACCGGTGGAGGTCATTGCCAGGTTGCCGGCACCGTCCACGTAGAAGGAACCGTCACGGGTGAAGAAGTTATCGTTGCCATTGCTGACCACGAAGAAATTGTCTCCGGTGATCATGATATCGAAGGGGTTACCGGTGGACTGTGCGGAGCCCTGTCCGGAAATGTTCATGTTGATGGCGCCGGCTTTTACACCGAGGCCGATCTGCTTAGCGTTGGTACCGCCGACGCCGGTGGTGGCATTTGCGCCGCTGGCGTTCTGGGTGGTCTGGCTCATCAGGTCCGAGAAGGTAATGGAACTGGACTTGTAAGCGGTGGTGTTGACGTTTGCAATGTTGTTACCGATGACGTCCATCTTGGTCTGGTGAGTCTTCAGACCTGCAACACCGGAAAATAACGATCTCATCATAAGGCATTTCCTCCTAAATTTTTACTTAAGAGTGATCCTGGGGGCTCCTTCTGTCCTTCGGGAGTCCAACCCTCCATCCAGGTCCGGGTTAGTTGATCACTGCTCCGTTAATGTTGGTAAATACATTTTCCGTGGCGTCTGCCGAATCCATGGCGGTTACCACTGTTCTGCTGGGGACATTCACGATGAATGCCATATTGTCGATCAGCACCAGCGAATCTTTGATCCCTTTCTCTGCCGCTTTACTGGTTCCGTCGTTCAAGCGGTCCAGCTGATCTCCCGTCATCTCCATCCCCCGGTCATTCATCCGGAAGGAAGCGTGTTTGGAAAATCGGATCCCGTCTCCGACGCTCTTCTGTTCCAGGATCTTCCCGAAATCAGGTGCCGCGCCGCCGGTCTCTTCCCTTGCGGGAGCCGGTCGGGAAAACTGTCCGTTCAGCTGATAGGTGGAAAGGAATGCGCTTCTTTGCAGATCCATACTGCTCTCCTTTCCCGAAGTAAATCCCTTTACTCCGATGTGACGCCTTCGCCGATGCCGTCATCGGTGTCAGTGTCGGTCACGGTATCATTGGTATCGGTGTCGTCCGTGTCATCCACCTCATCCTTGGTCAGGGCCGCTGCTCTGAGCTCTTCCAGCTTTGCGATGTAAGCCTTGAGCTTGTCGGTGTTTTCCTGGGTGAGGAAGGACTTCTCGTAATCGGACATTGCTCCGAAGATCTCTGCCATGGAATCGATCTGGGTTCCGTTGCCGGAGATCGTGATGGTTGCCAGAGCGGGGAGCTTGTTCAGTGCTACAGTCAGGTCGTATGCCTTGTCGTACGCTGTCTGGTATCCGGAGTCAACTACGGTATCCAGGTCATCCAGGCTGTACAGGTTCTCCTTGATGGAGAGGTAAGGCTTGCCGCCTTCGTAGACTACGTAGTCAACCTTGCCCTGTACGTAATTGGTCTCTCCGGTAGAGGAAGTGGTCTTGATGTAGACTTCCTGTCCCACCAGGCCGTTTGCTCTCATCAGGTCCATGCCGGAAGACATGTTGTTCAGGGATTCAACCTGGGAGAACTGTGCGTACTGTGCCACATACTCCGTGTTGGAGGTGGGCTCCAAAGGATCCTGATACTGCATCTGTGCTACCAGCAGCTGAAGGAAGGAATCCTTATCAAGGGTGCTGCCGGATTTTGCATTGCTGAGGGAGGACTGGGAAGCGGACTCTACCACTTTGCCGTCCACGATACTCGCCACAAGTGCCATATGCCGTCTCCTTTCTGTTTATGCTTTGTAATCCAGTGTATTTCCGTTTGCAGCCATCATCTCGGCTGCCAGCCTTTCTTCGTCGTCCAGATCTTCCAGATCTTCATCGCTCAGGTCGCCGTCGATGCGGAGGCGTCTGGTCTTGGACTTGCCGGCTTCGCTCTGCTGCGCGTCTCCGGATCCGTTCTGATTCAGGTTCTGGTCGAAGGCTCTGGTCTGTACGGTGACTTCGATGGCTTCCACTCTGACGCCCTGCTCTTCGAATCTCTCCTGGAGCTGGACCATCTGTGCTTCGATCACACTCTTGACCTGTTCGGACTGTGCCACAAAATTGGCAGTGACAACGCCTTCACGGTTGGAGATGTGGATCTGCAGGTTGCCGAGGCTCTGGGGATGAAGCTGCATCTCCAGGCTGCTGAAGTCTTCCTTGACGTTGGTCCTGATGTAATCCAGGATCTGTCTTGCGATCTCCTGTGTCTGGGAATAAGGAGTGGTTTCGGTGGTGGGCGCCGCGTTCTGGATCTGAGGCTCGAAGGCCTGCTTGAAATCGGCTGCCGCATTTCCGTTACCGGTCTGCTCCTGGCTCTCGCCGTGCTTATTTCCCTTCTTGAGGAGTGCTTCGGCTCCCAGGGTCTGTCCCTGATCCGTGGTCACCTTTCCGGTGATCCGGTCACCGTCTTCCGTCACTTCCGTGCGACTTACGGTGGGGAGTTCCTCGTCCTCTTCCTCATTGGCTTTACTTCTGACAGGCTTGTCATCCGTAGGAACCGCTGTGGGAAGGATCTGGGTCTGAGGTAAGATTTCGGTTTCGGGAGTAAGCTCTTCGGGCTGCTCCGTCACCGTTTCCTGCATCTGTGTCAGGACTTCCTGAAGCTCCGCTACGTTCAGTCCTTCGATGTCGGTAGGCATCTGCGTGATCTGTTCCAGCTGTGCTCCCAGCTCCTTGAAGATGGGGTAGTTCACATCATCCGTGAGCAGTGCCAGGCTGTCTTCCACGCCGGTTGCCTCAAAGAGGAAGCTCGTGAGGACTTCGGGATCCGTGAGATCCGATACCTCCAGGTTCATGTCCGTCAGGATCTGTACCAGTTCCTGCGGATCTGCTTCCAATAAATGACCTGCCTGATCGAGCAGCTGCGCACCCAGTGATGTGAGTAACGCTAATGCCGCATCCATTTCGGCAGGACTCAGAATCCGTTCTGTATTTCCTTCGGACACCTCTGCTTGAGTGTCCGTCTCCTTCGCATCCTTGCTCAGGGCCTTTTCGGCAGGCTTGCCGCTGTCTTGCTTTTCCGTCTTTCCGGTGTCTTCGGTCTTTTCCGCCTTGGGACTTTCGTCTTCGGGCTTCTTAGCCGTGTCATTACCGGAATCTTTTACCGTCTTGTTATCCGCTGCGATGTCGCTCTTCTTCTCGGCAGGTTTTACGCCTGCATCTGGATCGCTGCCGGCCTTCTGGGTGTTCCAGATGTCCTTGAAGCTGTCACCGGATTCCGTTACCTGCGGAAGTGGCGAAGCGGCCTGGGGGAGATTGACGGTAAGGCTGCTGAGCAGATCGCCTGCACCCTTGATCGTAATGCCCATGCAAATCCTCCTTTCACTAAGATTTGGGGGATGCGTCCCCTATACAAATCTTTTATCGGACGATCGCAGGGAAAACTTAAGAGTCGGGATCCATTATTTTTGTGAGTCTTGCGGCCACTTCGGAGTCCATAACGCCCATGATCTTGCCACGGTCGTCGGCGTTCATGGCAGAGAGGATCCGGGCAGCCAGATTCATGCCCGCGGTATCGGTCATTTCCTCAAAGATGGCAGCTGCCTGCTTCGGCTTCATGGAGACAAAGGCATTGACGTAATCCGTCATCTCCTTCTCCTCCTCCAGCTGGGCAACCACCTGTTTGTAGAGATATTCCGCCGTGGTGGGATCCATGCCCTCGTACCACTTTTTGTATTCCTCGGCGCCGGGTCCGTTCTCGGCGTAGATCACTTCTTCGTAAAATTCTGTCCGGATACGGGAGAACTCCACCTGCATGTCCTCGAATTCCTTCAGACGCAGGATCTCCGCCTTCAGGTCCTCGATCTCCTGATCCTTGGCGGAATCGTTCACCTGGTACTGCTCCAGACGGCGCTCTAAGTCGGCGATCTGGGTCACAGCCTCCTGGAGGCTGGAATAACCGCCGTAGCTGTCGGGATCGTTGGTGATGGTGGTACCTGACTTGGGCAGGATCAGGTTGATGACGGGCACATCCTTCAGAATGGGGGTCAGCACGGAGCTTCCGAAGCCGCCCACATCCAGCTTGACGATGACCACGATGACAGCCAGCCAGAGCACAACAATCAGGAGGGTGGCGATCATGGTAATGAATCCGCCGCCTTCCCGGTCCTCGTCCAGCTCTTCTTCCTGCTTGGCGATCTCTTTGGCACGCTTCTTCGCCTCTTTTTTGGCGTCAGCCTGCTCTTTTTTCAGTTTTTTCTTCTCTTCTTTGAGCCGCTTTTTTTCTTCTTCGGCGGCCTTTTCTTCCGGCGTCAGTTCCTTAGCCATGTTACTCTCCAGACAATCTTATTTCTTTTGACCGTAGGTGTAGGTGGTGAGTTCGTCGATCACCTTGCTCTCGGCCCGGTTCTCTTCCAGCATGTACTCGTCGAAGGCTTTTTCCCGGAGCTTCTCGTAGATCTTGCGATCCTTGATGGCGTCCTCCAGGGCCTGGCGCATCCGTTCAAGATTCGCCTCCGCTCTGCGGACGCGGATGACCTGGGCGGAAATGGCCTGCTCGTTCAGCTGCCTTGCCATGTGGTTGTCGCTAATATCATGAAAATCCAGGATGCCGCTGCGGAGCTCCACGGCTTCCTGCTCCAGGGCAGCCTGCTTTTTGTGGAGCATTCGGAGGGTCTCCTCCTCCTGATCCAGCGCCTTACGGGCATCGGCAAAGTTCTGCCTGGCCTGGGTTTCCATCTTCTCTTTGATCTCCAGAATGTTCTGGAGGCGATAGCGAAATCTGGCCATCCGGGATCACCCGTTAACCCTTTCCGTCGTCCTCAAACAGTCCCTGCAGAAGGCCGACGCTTTCTTCGAAACTGAATTTTGCATCCGTTTCCTGACAGAGGAAACCGTTCACCGCATCGATCTTGGCAATGGCATAGTCGATGTTGGGATTGCTGCCGCTCTTGTAGGCACCGATGTTGATCAGGTCCTCCGCCTCGTTGTAGGTGGCCAGCACCGTCTTCAGGCGGCTGGCTGCCTTCTTGTGATCCTTGGTGGCGATGGAACTCATACAACGTGAAATACTCTGCAGGACATCAATGGCAGGATAATGGTTCTTGTGTCCAAGCTTGCGGTCCAGCATGATATGTCCGTCCAGGATACTTCTGGCGGTATCGGTGATGGGCTCGTTAAAATCGTCGCCGTCCACCAGCACGGTATAAAGGCCGGTAATGGAACCCCGGTCGGATTTTCCGGCACGCTCCAGGAGCTTGGGCATCTCGGAGTAAACGCTGGGAGGATATCCTCTGGTCACGGGAGGCTCGCCGCTGGCAAGGCCGATCTCGCGCTGCGCCATGGAAAAACGGGTCAGGGAGTCCATCATAAGGAGCACGTCCCTTCCCTGGTCACGGAAATATTCCGCGATGGCGGTGGCGGTCATGGCTGCTTTTTTTCGTTCCAGCGCAGGGCGGTCGGAAGTAGCCACCACCACGACGCTGCGGGCCATACCTTCCTCTCCCAGGTCGCGTTCTATGAATTCACGCACCTCACGGCCACGCTCGCCAATGAGGGCTATGACATTGATGTCAGCTTTTGTATTGCGGGCGAACATGCCCATCAGAGTGGATTTTCCCACACCGGAGCCGGCGAAGATTCCGATACGCTGTCCCTTCCCCAGGGTGATGAGTCCGTCCACCGCCTTCACGCCGAGGGGCAAAACCTCGTCGATGATGGCACGTTTCATGGGATCGGGCGGAGCCGCGTCCACAGGGCGCATCTCTCCCTCGATCACGGTGCCGTCCGTGGGGACACCCAGCGCATTCACAGATTTTCCCAGGAGCTGGTCGCTGACCGGGATCAGAAGCGGATCGTTCGTATTTTCCACGATGCTGCCCAGACCGATCCCGTCCGTAACACCGTATGGCATCAGCAGGGTCCGGCGATCCTTAAAGCCTACCACCTCGGCCATGATGGGTTCCGGTGTCTCCGGTCCCTCGGACTTCGGGATGATGTGGCACAGATCTCCCAGCTTCGCATCCGGGCCCAGGGACTCGATGGTCAGGCCCACCACATTCACCACCTTCCCCATCTTCTTGAAGAGGGTGGCGTCCAGGACTCTGCTGTATTTGTTCACATTGATCTCGGGCATCGAAAGCATGCGGCGTTTCCTTCTTTGTTAAGATCTGCTGTAGGACAGGAGGCGAAGCTTGGCGCCGAGCTCGCTCAGCTCGGTATCGATCCCGCAGTCAAAAATGCCGCCGTCGGTCTCGATCATGCACTCCCCGTCTCCCAGGGCCATATCCTCCACGATCTCCAGCACTGCGCCGGGCATGGCGATGATGTCCGACAGCTCCTGCTTTCTGGAGGAGACATAGTCGAAACTGTCCTTCCCCACATGCACAAAGTAGCTGCGGCTGTCCTCCACCCGCTCCAGGGTCCGGCCGATGAGAAAGGCCAGGATCTCCTTGCGGGATTTCATGTCCACCCGGAAGATATGACTGTAAATGTCGGTGATGGCATCCACCAGTTTGGGCTCCATCTCCGACAGCATGTCGTTGTATTCCTGCTGCATGGCCAGGGCTTCACCCCGCATGCGCTCCATCTGGGCTTCCAGCTCACGGTTTGCCTGTTCGGAGCCTTCCCGGTAGCCCTGCTCTCTGCCTGCTTCCACGGCGGAAGCCTTCATTTGCTCCGCATCCGCCTGAGCATTTGCGGTGATCTGGGCTGCCCGGTCATTTGCCTGCGCCAGAATCTCCTCTGCCTGCGCGTTGGCCTGGGCGATGATGGCCTCGGCATCCGCAGCCGCCTGGGCGTTTGCCGCCTCTCGCTCCTGCATCAGCTTTGCGAGGGTCTCCTCGTCAAGCTCCTCTCCCTCGCCGAAGCCTTCCGGCATGGACAGGGGGATGGCATCAGGATCGATCTCCTCTGCCATGAGGCCGGACACAAAGCCGCCATTCGATCCGCCGTTTGCCCTGGACAGGGCGGCCAGATCCTCGATGCGCTTTGCAACCAGATCGTTGGTGTCAATGACCCGCTTCTCGGAGTCTCCGATATTCATGTAAGAGGTTTTCAGTAGGTTAGACAATGATCTCGTCTCCTCCGCCTCTGGAAATTACGATCTCGCCGGCATCCTCCAGTCTTCGGATGATGTTGACGATCTTCTGCTGCGCTTCCTCCACGTCCTTCATACGGACAGGTCCCATGAAGTCCATGTCCTCCTTGATCATGACAGCCAAACGCTTGGACAGGTTGCCAAAGATCGCGTTCTGCACCTGCTCGTTCGCACCCTTGAGGGCGATACCCAGGTCGGAATTGTCCACCTCACGCAGCACACGCTGGATCGCACGGTCGTCCAGGAGCAGCACGTCCTCGAAGACGAACATCTTCTTGCGGATCTCGTCTGCCAGTTCGGGCTCTTCGATCTCCAGGGATTCCATAATATGTTTCTCGGTACCGCGGTCCACGGAGTTGAGGATCTCCACCACGGAGTCCACGCCACCGATGATGGTGTAGTCCTGATTGACCAGGCTGGCCAGTTTGGATTCCAGCACGCGCTCCACCTCCTTGATGACGTCGGGGCTGGTTCTGTCCATGACTGCGATCCTTCGCGCAACGTCTGCCTGTCTGTCGGGGGGCAGACTGGAAATGATCTGGGCTGCCTGCTGGGGTGCCAGATAGGAAAGGATCAGGGCGATGGTCTGAGGATGCTCGTCCTGAATGAAGTTGATGAGCTGAGAAGCGTCGGTCTTGCGGACAAACTCGAAAGGCTTGACCTGCAGGGATGCGGTAAGTCTGCCGATGACGTCCAGTGCTTTCTCGCTGCCCAGGGATTTCTCCAGCAGCTCTCTGGCGTAGCCGATACCGCCTTCCGCGATGTACTGCTGTGCCAGACAGACTTCATAGAACTCATTGATGACTGCTTCTTTGACCTGGGGGGTGACGCTGCGGGTATTGGCGATCTCCAGAGTGAGGGTTTCGATCTCCTCCTCCTTCAGATGCTTAAAAATCCCGGCAGAGCGCTCCGGTCCCAGTACAATGAGCAATATGGCGGCTTTCTGTACGCCGTTGATCTCCATCTCGGAAGCTGATCCACCTCTGGCCATTTTCCGTTTCTCCTTCTCAGTGGTTTGTCTATGTCAGGATCAACCCCACTCGTCATCCAGCCAGTTCCGCAGGAGGATGGCTGCAGCTTCGGGGTTCTCGTCCACGAATTTCTCGATCATCTTTCGGGTCTCGGACTTGGTCTCCACATCGATGTCCTCGATGGTAGGCTCGGGGTTGGACTGGAGCAGATCTTCCACGGAGATCTCCTCGGGCTCCTCCTGCTGCTTCTTGCCGGGGAGCATGTTCCGGAGCACCACAAAGGCCAGGAGTCCCAGGATCAGCAGGAAGAGCAAAGCGCTCAGGACTGTGGTCCAACTGACGGCGAGGCCTTCCTTGTCGTAGAAAATGGGTGCTTCGTATGCGATGATGGAAATGTTGGCAGCGGGGAATCCGCTGGCGTTGGCCACTGCCGCCACCAGGTCATCCGTCACGGTCTGCCGCACCATATCGGAATTGTTCAGCTTGTACTCTTCCCAGGTGATGCCGTCCAGGAGACCCTGGAGCTCCACATCCTCCTGGCGGATCGCCTTGTAGGAAATGGCCGCGATGGACAGGGAAGAATTGTTGTAATTGATGCTGCCTGCGGGAGTGACCTTATACTCGGCACTCTCGTTGGGTGCATAGTCCGTCTCCGTCTCGGTGGTGGCGGTGGAGGACTTATCGTAATCGCTGGTGACATAGGTGGTACCTTCACCGTTGGAATCGGTGCCGGGGACGCCGCCCACGCCGCTCTCGCTCTCGTTCTCGTAGTTCTCGTTGTGGATGATCATACCCTCGGTCCGACCCTCGTTGGCATAGTACTCCTTGACGGTCTTCTCGTAGTTGGAATAATCCATGTCCAGATGGCTGGACACTTCCACGTTATCATACTGATGGGTACCGATCATGAAGCTCTTGATGCTGTTGGCCACCTGGCATTCCGCCTGGGTCTGAAGTTCCAGCATGGAGCTTGCGATGCCGGCGGTGGAGTACTCGTCTCCGCCTGCAAACAGGAGTTCTGCGTTGTTGTCAACGATGGTGATCTTCGCCGTGGTGTCATTGCCCAGGGCGGTGGCCACGCATTTTGCCACATAAGCTGCGTTGGAGGAAGTGAAATAGCCGTTGGTCTCCAACTGCACATACGCGCCGGATTCCTGCTCCTGCGCGATGAGGGTACCGTTCTGTTCGGGGATGGAAAGAGTGACCTTCGCACTCTTGATGGAGTCGATGTCCTCCAGCATGGTCTCAATCCGGGACTCCAGATAGAGCTGTTTCCGGAAGGCACGCTCGCTGGCGGTGGTGGACAGGGAAGAAGTCAGAGCATCGTCCACGGTGAACTCATCCGCCACATAGCCGTCCGCTGCCAGTGCCAGCTCTGCTTTAGACAGATAGCCGGTCTCCACGTCGATCTTCAGAGCGTCGTTGGAGATCTGGTAGGGGATATTGTTGCTCTCCAGGATCGTCACCACCTGATTGGACTGGTTGGTGTTCTCACAGGTCATGAGTCTGGTGTAGCGGGGTCTGGATACCACATAGACGATGACACCGAAAACAACGATGGTGAAGATCGCAAGGCCGATGATGATTCCCTTTTGCCTTCCGGTGAACTTCCCCCACCATTCCTTTATTCGATTGAGGATGTTTTGGATTTGTTCGGGCATTTTTCCTTCCCCTGTAAGTCGAATTATTATTCTTTGTTTCGTTCGGTTCACGAAAAGCAGTTTTATGCACGGAGCAAGCAACACTAAGTTCAGAGTCCGCTCAACTTAGATCTGAATCTGCATTAACTCTTTATATGCCTCGAGCAATTTGTCGCGGATGGCCACGGTGTACTGCAGCGCAGTGGATGCCTTCTCCAGGGCGATGGTCAGGTCATGAGTGCTGTCGGACTCGCCCAGGGCAAAGAGAATCTCCTGGTTCTCCGCATCGGACAGATATGCATTGGTGGTCTGGATATTGTCCAGGGCCGTGTTCAGGAAGGACTCGAACATGGTGCCCTCGGCCTTGGAGGAGTCGGCTCCCAGTCCGCGGACCACACCGTTAGCAGATGTTTTGTACAGGTCGGTAACGCCCTGCAGTTCTTTCAACAATGAAACGTCCATAATCTATCTATTCCTTTCCCGATAAACCTTTATCAACCATTACCCATGGTCAGGCCGCGCTGTGCGATGGACTTGCTGGCGTTGAAGGCGGTTGCGTTTGCCTCGTACGCACGGCTGGCATCGATAAGGTTGGTCATCTCGGTGATGATATTGACATTGGGATAGGTCACATAGCCGTTCTCATCCGCATCCGGATTGGAGGGATCGTAGACCATGTTCATTTCGGTCTTCTGATCCTCGTAGACCCCTGCCACCTTCACGCCCTTGCCGGCGTAATTCTTGGTGACGGTGCCCAGCACGGAACTGAAGGAATCCGCGCCGCGGACGCCCTTTTCCTCGAACACCACGACCTTGCGGCGATAAGGGGTGCCGTCCTGGGTCCTGGTGGAATTGGCATTGGCCACGTTCTCGGAGATCACGTCCATACGGTATCTCTGAGCGGTAAGGCCGGAAGCACTGATGTCAAACGATGTAAAAATTCCCATAAATTCAATCCTCCACGAAAAGAGATCACAATTCCGTTTTGTTGCAAAACAATCCTTCCATGGATGTGTTACTTCATAACAGTCTGCAGATTCTCGAACTCGGCGCTGATGCTGTTCAGCAGACCCTGGTACTTCAACTGGTTCTGTGCCAGGTAGACGTTCTCGTTTTCGATATCCACGTTATTTCCGTCGGTGCGGTAGGAAAAACCGCCGTAGTCAACGTAAGCACCCACCTGGAGACGACGCGGGTTCACTTTGGAAACTTTCTCGTCCATGGAAACGAAGCGGGCAGCACCCAGCTCCTTGGAGAGAACGGATTCAAAATCCACATCCTGGCGCTTGTAGCCCGGAGTATCCACATTGGCAATATTGTTTGCAATACACTCATTTCTCAGCCAGGAAGCGTCTGCGGCCCTGGTGAGAACGTTGATGTAATCAAACGCATTCGTGTTGATCATAGTACCGCCTTTCCGGATTTGCGTATTCTTCCACGCATACATCCTTAATTATACTGAAAATTACTCAAAATACAATACCACTTGGGTGTTATAACACGTGATATACTATATCTTGTGGTCTTTATATAAATTTTAGATTTTGACCCGATTTGTATGAAAACGGAAACTCCGGGGCATTTTGGATAAAACAAAAAGGACTTACTTTCCGCTTTCGCTTCCGTAAATCCTTTTTCGCAGGGCGCCTGCCCTTCAAAATCCGTTTTTTATTTTACTTCAGGTTCTGCTGTCTCTTCAGCTCTTCGATCTCGGAGAAGACCACATCGTTCAAAACCTTGATGTAGGTACCCTTCATTCCGGAGGAACGGGATTCGATGACTCCCGCGCTCTCGAACTTACGAAGGGCGTTGACGATGACCGAACGGGTGATGCCCACGCGGTCCGCGATCTTGCTTGCGACCAGCACGCCCTCCATGCCGTCCAGCTCGTCGAAGATGTGAACGATGGCCTCCATCTCGGAGAAGGAAAGGGTGCTGATGGCGGATTTGACCACCGCGATCTTACGGCTCTCTTCCGCGCTCTCCTCACTGACGGCTCTCAGCATTTCCAGTCCCACCACGGTGGTACCGTACTCGCAGAGGATGATGTCGTCAATGTCATACTGCTCATCCACCTTGTAGATGAAGAGGGTCCCCAGCCGCTCTCCCGCGATCTCGATGGGAGTGATGATGGCCTGGAAATGGTCGGTATCCGTTCTCTCAAATCCCAGCGTGCCCAGGTTCACATTTTCCTTGGTGGAAAGGATCCCCAGGAGCCGCTCGTTCAACATGGGATCGATGAATCCGCCCACTTTCTGATCCAGCAGTTCCGTGATGGGAGGAACACCGTCCAGGAATCCCACGCCCAGGACCTTGCCCTTCCGGCTGATCACCAGGACATTGGAGCCCAGGATGTCTCGCATCACCTTGCAAATGTCGTTGAATACAACCTTGCTGGAATTGTTGTTGTGCAGTAATTTGCCGATCTTTCTGGTCTTATCCAGAAGCTGTACACTACTCATAGTACCTCCCGGGTTCTTTCGTCATACCCAGGATGAGTATAGCACAGATAATTTGTGCAATCAATTAAAATTGACTGAAAATTTAATCAACTTTTTCGGTAGTATTAGAAATTATGTGTCCGCACTCTTTATTTGCACACACCATTTTGTTTCCTTTTTCCACCATGTAGGAGCCACACTCAGGGCAGCGCTCCTTCACGGGGCGGTTCCAGGACATGAAGTCGCAATCCGGGAATCCCATGCAGCCGAAGTATCTGCGGCCCTTCTTGGACATACGGATCACCAGATCCTTGCCGCACTGAGGGCAGGGAACGCCGATGCGCTCGTAGAAGGTTTTGGTGTTGCGGCACTCAGGGAAATTGGGGCAGGCAAGGAATTTGCCGTGAGGCCCGTATTTTACCACCATGTGCACGCCGCAATTTTCACAGATCTCCTCGGAGACCTCATCCTCGATCTTGACATGCTCCAGCTCCTTCTCGGCAGCCTTCACGGCTTCGTCCAGATCGGGGTAGAAATTGGCGATAACGGTCTTCCACTTCACGGTTCCCTCTTCCACGCTGTCAAGAAGGGTCTCCATGTTGGCGGTAAAGTGCAGATCCACAATGCTGGGGAAGGCCTGGTTCATCATATCGTTTACGGCGTTGCCCAGCTCGGTGACAAAGAGATTTTTCTGCTCCTTGATCACATATCTGCGCTGCACCAGGTTGGTGATGGTCGGTGCGTAGGTGGAAGGTCTGCCGATGCCCTGAGCCTCCATCTCGTGAACCAGCGCTGCCTCGGTGTAGTGGGCGGGGGGCTGGGTGAAGTGCTGCTTGGGATCCAGGGAAAGGAGCTTTAACTTGCTCTTCTCGGAAATGGCAGCCTGGAGGGAATTGCTCTCCTCCTCTTCCTCGGACTCGGTATATACGGTGCGGAAACCGTCAAAGGTGATCCGCGCTGCGGACAGGGTAAAGATCTCCTCGCCTGCCTGAATGCGGACGGAGGTGGTCTCGTATTTTGCCTCTGCCATCTGGCTCGCCATGAAGCGCTTCCAGATCAGAGTGTACAGACGATACAGGTCTCTGGGGAGCTGATCCTTCAGAGAGGAAGGGGTACGGGTCACGTCGGTGGGACGGATTGCCTCGTGGGCATCCTGGATCTTCTGTCCGGTCTTGCCGGCAGCCTCGGTGCTGCCCAGGTACTCCTTGCCGTAGTTTTCGCCGATGTATTTTTCCGCCTGCGCCCTTGCCTCATCGGAGACACGGGTGGAATCGGTACGCAGGTAGGAAATGAGACCCACGGTGCCCTCACCGGCGATCTCCACACCTTCATAGAGCTGCTGCGCCAGGCGCATGGTCTTCTGGGTGGTGAAGTTCAGGGTCTTGCTGGCCTCCTGCTGCATGGTGGAGGTGGTGAAGGGCAGGGGGGCCTTGCGGGTGCGATCTCCCTTTTTCACTTCCTTCACGGAGAAGGCTTTCTTTTCAATGCTCTTAACCAGCTCTTCGACCTGCTTTTTGTTCTTCAGGTCCTGTTTGCCGGATTTGTTGCCATAGTATTTTGCGGTGATGGGGCGTTTCTGGCCGTCCACCTCCAGAGAGGCTTCCAGGCTCCAGTACTCCTCGGGAACGAAGGCGTCGATCTCCTTCTCACGGTCGCAGACCATGCGAAGGGTTGCGGACTGTACGCGGCCTGCGGAAAGCTTGCCCTTGATCTTGGCCCAAAGGACGGGGGAAATACGATATCCCACCATGCGGTCCAGGATACGGCGGGTCTGCTGCGCATTCACCAGATCCATGTCGATCTCTCTGGGATGCTTTAAGGATTCTTTCACGGCCTTGCCGGTGATCTCGTTAAAGGTAATGCGGTAGGTGGGCTTCTCGTTCAGCTTCAGGGCGTAGTACAGATGCCAGGAGATTGCCTCTCCCTCACGGTCAGGGTCGGTTGCGAGGTAGACTTTTTCAGCCTTCTTCACTTCCTTGCGCAGATTGGAAAGCACGTCTCCCTTGCCGCGGATGGTGATGTACTTGGGCTCGTAGTCGTTCTCCACGTCGATGCCCATGGTACTCTTCGGCAGATCACGGACGTGACCGTTGCTTGCCACGACCTGATAATTGTTTCCCAGAAATTTCTTAATGGTCTTCACCTTTGCAGGCGACTCCACGATCACCAGATATTTTGCCATTCCCTGTTCCTCCGGGTGCGCCCGTTTCCGGGCCGTTCAAAAGTGCATGGGTCATAAACCCTCAAAGCGATTCATGCAAGCATGATCGCATTTCGGTTTTTGCCCCTATCATCATATAGTAGAAATTGTTACATCGAGACAAGACTATACAACAAAATTTTTTAGGATGCAAGTATGGATTATGAATGCGCATCCACGCGGAGCGCCTATTTTTTTGCTTTAAAAGACAAGAAAAAAGCCCGTACCTTTCGGTACGGGCTTCGCAGCTGGTAGGGGAATCGAACCCCTGTTTCCGCCGTGAGAGGGCGGCGTCTTAACCGCTTGACCAACCAGCCATAACAAGTCGCAATTGCTTTTGTTCTGCACGCGACTTGCTTATATTACTATAGCCATTTAAAAAATGCAAGCACTTTTTAAATTTCTTTTTCGGTTTTCTTTCAAAAGCCGAAAAATCCTTAATCTGCGCCGAAAAGATCGAAGATGCTGATCTGGTTCGACTCGGGGAGTTCCCCTAAGATGCCCAGACGATGAAGGGTATCCGCCACGGTCTGGGACACTTTGCAGCGCTCCTTGAAGTCGTCTCTGGAGGTGAAGGGGCCTTTTTTTGCACCTTCCACAATGGAATCCGCCGCAGTCTCTCCCAGTCCTTCCACGCTGAGAAGGGAAGGCATGAGCTTGCCGTCCACGATCTGGAAGTGGCGGGACTTCACCTTAAAGAGGTCGATGGGAACGAACTCAAATCCCCGGGCATACATCTCCTGCACGATACGCATGTCACCCAGCTGCAGCTCTTCCTTGTTGGACAGGGGCTCCAGGTCGGATCCCTTGTCCGCATCGCGGCGGGCCTTGTAGCGCTTTAGCTCGCTCTCCAGGTGGGCTTTTCCCTGACACATGAGTTCATAGGAAAAGGCCTTGGCACGGATGCTGAAGTAAGCCGCATAGTAAGCCAGGGGATAGTGGATCTTACAGTAGGCAATGCGCCACGCCATCATGACATAGGCCGCAGCGTGGGCCTTCGGGAACATGTACTTGATCTTCTGGCAGGACCAGATGTACCAGTCGGGCACATTGTGGGCCAGCATATCCTCTTTCCATGCGGGCCAGTTCTTGGCATCTCCCTTTGCCACCTTACCCTTACGGACGGCCTCCATGATGTTGAAGGACTTGGAGGGATCCAGGCCCATACCGATGAGGTAGGTCATGATGTCGTCTCTGGTACAGATAGCGGTGGAAATGGTGGCCTTGCCGGATTTGATCAGGGTCTCCGCATTGCCCAGCCACACATCGGTGCCGTGGGCCAGACCGGAGATCCGGACCAGGTCGGAAAAGGCCTTGGGCTGTGCGTCGATAAGCATCTGCATTGCAAAGTCGGTACCGAACTCGGGGATGCCCAGTGCGCCCAGCTTCGTGCCGCCGATGTCGTCGGGGGTAATGCCCAGCGCTTCGGTATTCTGGAAGAGGCTCATAACATCCTGCCCGTCCAGAGGGATGTCCTTTACGGGATCCAGTCCCGTCAGGTCCTGAAGCATACGGATCATGGTAGGATCATCGTGTCCCAGAATGTCCAGTTTCAACAGGTTGTGGTCGATGCTGTGGTAATCGAAATGGGTGGTGATGATGTCCGTGGACATATCGTTGGCAGGGTGCTGCACCGGAGTGAAGGAGTTGATGTCCTGTCCCAGGGGAAGCACGATGATACCGCCGGGGTGCTGACCGGTACTGCGGCGCACGCCCTCACAGCCCTTGGCGATCCGGGCCACTTCACCTCTGCGCTTTACGATCTTTTTCTCATCAAAATAATGCTTTACGTAGCCGATGGCCGTCTTCTCCGCCACGGTACCCACGGTACCCGCACGGAAGGTCTGACCGGATCCGAAGATAACCTCGGTGTATTTGTGGGCCTTGGACTGGTACTCACCGGAGAAATTCAGGTCGATATCCGGCTCCTTGTCTCCCTCGAATCCCAGGAAGGTCTCGAAGGGTATGTCAAAGCCGTCCTTGTGCAGGGGCTCTCCGCAGACAGGGCATACCTTGTCCGGCATGTCCACGCCGGCCTTTCCGGCATATGCTTTTACTTCATCGCTGTCAAAATCCACATAGTGGCATTTGCTGCAGAAATAGTGAGGGCTTAAGGGATTGACCTCGGTGATTCCTGCCATGGTGGCCACAAAGGAACTTCCCACGGATCCTCTGGAACCTACCAGATAGCCGTCCTCCACGGACTTCCAAACCAGCTTCTGAGCGATGATGTACATCACGGCGAATCCGTTGGTAATGATGGAATGGAGCTCCCGCTCCAGGCGCTCCACAACGATCTGGGGCAGGTCGGGGCCATAGATCTCATGAGCTCTGTTGTAGCAGATCTCCGTCAGCGTCTTGTCGGAATCGGGGATCACGGGAGGACATTTGTCCGGGCGCACGGGAGAAATGGTCTCGCACATATCGGCGATCATGTTGGTGTTGGTGACCACCACCTCCATGGCCTTCTCACTGCCCAGATAAGCGAATTCCTCCAGCATCTCCTCGGTGGTGCGGAAGTAAAGAGGTGCCTGAACCTCTCCTTCTTTGTTGCCCTTACCCACCATAAGGATGCGTCGATAGATCTCGTCCTGGGGCTCTTTGAAATGCACGTCTCCTGTCGCTACCACAGGTCTGCCGAACTCCTTGCCCAGCTCCACGATCCTGCGGTTGGCATTGCGCAGATCATCCTCGTTTTCGATGGAGGAGATCTTCTCGTTATCAATGAGAAAAGCGGCGTTGCCGATGGGCTGCACTTCCAGATAGTCATAGAACTGCACGAATCTGGCAACCTGCTCGTCGGTATTTCCTTCCACGACAGCGCGGTACACCTCTCCATTCACACCGCTGCTTCCCACGATGAGGCCTTCCCGCAGGGCGTTCACTCTGCTCTTGGGGACCTTGGGAACACGGTTGAAATAGGTGAGGTGGGACTCGGTGATCAGGTGGTAGAGGTGCACTCTTCCCAGCTCATTTTTTGCAAAGATCACTGCACGATGGGGGATCTTTTTGGCGATGGCGGAAGGGGTTTTTCCTGCTTTCTCGTTGATCTGTGACAGGTGTGTCATTCCTTCGTTCCGGAGCTGATCCAGGAAGCGCACGAAAATCCATGCGGTACACTCCGCATCGTCCACTGCTCTGTGGTGATGACCCAGGTCGATGTTCAGGGCTTTCGCCACAGCATCCAGGGTGTATTTTGCATGTCCGGGGAGCTGCACTCTGGCCAGGGGCAGGGTGTCTACATAGGTGGGCTGCTGAGGATAGCCGAAGCGCTTGCAGTGCTCCTTCAGAATGTTCACGTCGAACTCGGCGTTGTGTGCCACCAGGACGCAGCCCTCGCTGAAGGCCAGAAACTCCCGTACAGCGACGGAGGCATCCGGTGCATCCTTCACGTCCTCATCCCGGATAGAGGTGAGGGCGGTGATGGCATAGGGAATGGGTCTGCCGGGATTGACGAAGGTGGAGAAACGATCCACCACCTTGCCGCCGGAAACCTTGACCGCGCCGAACTCGATGAAGGTATCGGTGGTGACGGACAGGCCGGTGGTCTCCACGTCAAAAACGACAAAGTCGTCATCCAGGGTCTGTCCTCTCTCATCGGAGACGATCTCCAACAGGTCGTCTACCAGGTAGACTTCCGCTCCATAGAGGATCTTGAAAAAGTCCTGCTTATCGGGAGCGGGCTCTCCCGCTTCCTTGCGTTTTTTCTTCTCGTCCTTCCAGAGGTCCTCCCACACATGGTTGGCCTCGGTAAAGCCCTGTACCACACCGTTGTCGGTGATGGCCACGGCGCGGTGACCGAATTTCAAAGCGCACTTCACCAGGTCCGCCGCATCGGAAACGCCGTCCATATCGCTCATCTTCGTATGGAGGTTCAGCTCAACACGCTTGTGCACTGCCATGTCACGACGGGGCGTACGGAAATCCTGGCTCTTCTGAATGCCCTTCACGGAACCGATGCTGAGCTCGTGGTCGAAATTGTCCATCTGGGGAGCTCCGGTAAGTCGGATGAAGGCACCGGGCTTAATGTCTCCCATGAGCTCCTTCACCTTGTCCGTGGGCACAAAGATCTTCACACGGAAAGTGTCGGTAAAATCGGTGACATCGAACATGAGGATGGTGCGCTCATTCTTGATATCACGGGAGTCCACGGCCATGACCTGGCCCTGGATCGTCACGGTACCGATCTCGCCCACGATGTCCTCCATGGGAGTTATATCCCCGGTGACTTCGCGGCCGTAGATCACGTCCGGATTATCGGTGTATTTGATGGCACCGTCATCACGCCTGCCACCGCCGGAGCGTCTGCCGCCGGAAAAACCGTAATCCGTTTTTGCGCGGTTGCCGCCGGTGCGCAGTTCGCCCGGCTTTGCAGCAGAAACAGAACCTGCGGAAGCAGGAGCCTTGGGTGCCGTATTTTTCTCTGAAGGTGCTGCGGGGGATGCAGGAGCTGCGCCATCCGCGGGAGCCTGCTCCTTCACCGCCACTGCTCCCAGGAGCTCTTCTCCCGGATCTCTGCCATAGACACGTCTGGTGATCTCTTCCACTCTGGCCTGCAGTCTGGGATCGACGGTATCTTCCTTCTCACTCACCACCTCATGGTAAATGACCCGGGCCTCGGCCTTGATGCCGCAGCGCTCACAGAGGATCTTGTTCAAAATGGAGACCAGCTCGGACTCCTTCTTTCGGTTCAGGAAGGTGTCCTCCGCATCGATCTGCAGCACATCCTCTTCGGGGCAGGTTAGTTCTGCCTTCCGAAGCATCTGATACATCAGGAAATTGTAAGATTCGATCTCGGAATAGATGCTCTCCAGGTACAGGTCCAGCAGTTCCTTTACCTTATAAGCCTCCGACAGTTCAAAATGCTCGAAGATCCGGACCTGAACAGGGGATACCTTTTTCACGAAGCGGGCGATCTCCTCCTCCGCCGCCCAGATCTCTTCCTTGGGAATCAGGTGATCACTGGTCAGATACAGGCGCAGATTGGTCCTGCTCTTGTCCATGGTGATGCGCTCCACCCGAGTCCCGTCAAAATACAGTCTGGTCCGCTCCTTCATATCCAGATCGGAAAATACATCAAAAAACGACTTACTCATCTCATACTCCAAACACGCGCCTCAGCACAGCCGGGCATTTTGCCGCAGCCGCACGGGGGCGGAACATCTATGGTATTTCTCTTACTTCCAGGCGTCCAATTCTTGCTTCAGGGCGCTCAGGAGTTCGCTCTCCGGCACCTTGCGGATGATCTCTCCGTCGCGGATCAGGAGTCCCTCCCCCTTGCCGCCGCAAATGCCCAGGTCTGCTTCCTTTGCTTCTCCGGGGCCGTTGACCACACATCCCATCACCGCTACCTTGATATCCAGAGGGTAGTCCTTTACCAGCTCCTCTACCTTCGTCGCCAGGGAGATCAGGTCGATCTGGGTACGGCCGCAGGTGGGACAGGACACTACTTCGATGCCGCCCTTTCGCAGCCCCAGAGTCCGCAGGATCAGCCGGGCTGCACCGATCTCCTCGCAGGGGTCTCCCGTCAGAGACACGCGGATGGTATCGCCGATGCCCTGATTCAGAATGAGACCCAGTCCGATGGCAGATTTGATGCTGCCGCTGCGCACGGTACCGGACTCTGTGATGCCCACATGGAGCGGATAATCCATCTTCTGCGCCAACAGTTCATGGGCCTTCACACACATCATCACGTCCGAGGATTTGATGCTTATGACAAGGTTGTCATATCCCATATCCTCGATCATCTTCACCTTGTCCAGGGCACTCTCCACCAGGCCTTCCGCAGTGACACCGCCGTATTTTTCCACCAGATGTTTTTCCAGGGAACCGGAGTTCACGCCTACGCGGATGGGGATCTCACGGGCCTTCGCCACATCCACCACCTGCTTTACCTTATCGGCGTCGCCGATGTTGCCGGGGTTGATGCGGATCTTATCCGCGCCGTTTTCCATGGCGAGGATGGCCATGCGATAGTCAAAATGAATGTCCGCAACCAGAGGGATATGGATCTGCTTTTTGATCTCTCCGATGGCTTTCGCCGCCTCTTCATCGGGCACCGTGCAGCGCACGATCTCACAGCCCGCCTTCTCCAGTGCAAGGATCTGGGCCACGGTAGCTTCCACATCCTGGGTTTTTGTATTGGTCATGGACTGGATCAGGATGGGGTTCCCGCCGCCGATGACGCGGTCGCCGATCCGGACTGTCCTGGTATTTTTCCTGTCTGTCATAATGTCTCCTTCTATCTGTGCAGGTTCCAAAAGGTATTTTTTATTCTACCACATCTTGATGGGCAATAGCATTAGACACCACTAGTTATTGTGAAAAATCGGAAATTCGAACAAAGTTTCGGGATAAAAAATTGTGCATCTTTCATGGTTGACTTTTGGAAGGTGCCGTTTTTAGATAGAACCATCGATGCGGGAGATCCTCTTCTCCCGATCCCCCAACGAGATTCGTTCGGAGCGAAGCAGTCGCCGGAGATGCACACCTTTATGCCTGCGTCAGGCAGATCCGTCAGTGTGCCCCCCACGGAACGGAAAGAAAAATGCCCATAAATCAGATGGGCGGAAAGTCGGTTCTATGTTTACTCTGTATGAAAACGAAATATCCCGGGAGGAGCGTCTCTGCGCCCTCTGGCTCTGCTCCGTTCCCTGGATCGGCAGCGCCACCGTTTACAGGCTGCTGGCGGAATACGGGAGCTGTACCGCCATCTACCATGAAACGGAATCACGAAGGGAAGTGCTCCCCGCCAAAACCTATCACACGCTGCTGACCCAAAAGGAAAAGGTCCGCCCGGAGGCACTGGAGGAACAAATGGAGCGCACCGGAATGCGCTTTCTCCTGCCGGGGGATCCGGACTATCCGGAACGGCTCCTGAACATCCCCGATCCCACCTTCGGTCTCTTTTTGCTGGGAAATCTGCCTCCGGCGGACCGTCCCTCCGTAGCTGTCATCGGTGCCAGAGGATGTTCTGCCTACGGAACGGAAGTTGCAAAGGAACTGGGTTCTGCTCTGGGCGCAGCCGGGATCAGTGTCATCAGCGGCATGGCGGTGGGAGTGGACGGCCTGGCGCAGATGGCTGCCGTGGATGCGGGAGGCTACTCCTGCGCCGTCCTGGGATCCGGGGCAGATGTCTGTTATCCCCGTTCCAACCGAAGGCTCTACGAAGCCCTGCGGGAAAGGGGCGGGATCCTCTCCACCTACGGGCCCGGAACCCCTGCGGTGGCAGGCCATTTTCCGCCCCGGAACCGCATCGTCAGTGGACTCTGTGATTTCCTGGTGGTGGTGGAAGCCAGACAGCAAAGCGGCACTCTCATCACCGTGGATATGGCGCTGGAGCAGGGACGGGAGATCTACGCCGTTCCCGGGCGCATCACGGACCGCCTTAGCGACGGCTGCAACGGGCTTCTGGGGCAAGGCGCACAGGTGTACCTCTCCCCGGAGATCCTGATCCGGGAATTATTAGAGTATACCGAAGGTCGGATTGACGACGAAAAATCCCGCCGCCGGAAAAGCTTCTCCGGCAGGGAGTCTGCAAATCCCTACCCGAAAGGAACTGACCTTCATGTCATTTTTTCCGCTCTGGACTTTACTCCCCAAACACCGGAGGAACTGGCGCAGCGCCTGGAAAAATCCGGCACGCCTCTTCCCACAGAGACCATTCGTCTTAGCCTTATGAGTCTCCTCCTGGAGGGCACCGCCACACAGGTATCTCAAAACACATTTCGCAAATCATAATTCAAGAAGGAAAATTTATGTACAGTTCGATCCAAACATCCGCCCTGCTGGGCGTCGAAGCACTGCCGGTTCGCGTGGAAGTGGACATTTCCTCGGGCCTTCCCAGCTTTACCATGGTAGGCAGTTTATGTCAGGAAGTCCGTGAAAGCAAGGACCGGATCCAGGCCGCCATGAAAAACTGCGGGTTGGATCTCCCCGCTTCCAGGATCACGGTGAACCTCTCTCCTGCCGACATTCACAAGGACGGCACTGCCTATGATCTGCCCATTTTGATCGGAATCTTAAGCTGCCTCTCCTTCTTCCCAACCGAGCGCACGGAAGGTACCCTCTTCCTGGGAGAGCTGGGGCTGGGAGGCGAGGTCAAGTCCGTCCGCGGCGTACTTCCCATTGTGCGAAAGGCACGGGACCTGGGGATCCACACCTGCATCGTCCCCCGGGCCAACGAGCGGGAAGCGGCAGTGGTACCGGGGATCCGGATCCGTTCCGCAGATCACATCCGTCAGGTCCTGGAATATCTTCAGACCGGCGAGGAGGAAGCGCTGCCTGTGGCGGCTCCGGTCTCTGTACAGGAAGCCTGTGAGGAATCTTCCGTCCCTGATTTTTCCGAAGTCTGCGGCCAGGAAAATGCAAAACGGGCGGCCATGATCTCCGCGGCGGGATTCCACAGCCTCCTCCTAACAGGACCGCCGGGAGCAGGGAAGTCCATGATTGCCAAACGGATTCCGGGTATCCTTCCACCCCTGACACTGGAGGAAAGTCTGGAAGTGACTTCGGTGCATTCCGTGGCAGGACTCCTGCCCCCAGGGGTTCCGCTGATCCGAAAACGCACCTTTCAGGCGCCCCATCACTCCCTCTCCCTTCCCGCCCTCATCGGCGGCGGCGTCTCTCCCAGACCCGGGGCCATTTCCCTGGCCCACCGCTCCGTCCTCTTTCTGGACGAGCTGCCGGAATTCCAGAAAAATACACTGGACAGTCTGCGGCAGCCCCTGGAGGATCATCTGATCCACATTGCAAGGGCACGTTACAACATCACCTATCCTGCGGATTTTCTGCTGATCTGCGCCATGAATCCCTGTCCCTGCGGCTACTATCCGGACAGAAACAAATGCAGGTGCTCAGAGACCCAGATCAGGCATTACCTGGGCAGAGTCTCCGGTCCCATCCTGGACCGGATCGATCTGTGTGTGGAGTTAAAAGGGGTGGATCTGAAGGACATGCGAAAGCCTGCGGAAGGCCTCTCCTCCGCGGAGATGCGGGCTGCGGTGGAAAAAGCCAGAGCCATGCAACGGGAGCGGTACGCAGGGACGCAAGTGAGGTTTAATTCAGACCTGTCTCCAAAGGAGATCGAGCGTTTCTGCGCCCTGAGCCCGCAGGAGCATGCCTATCTGGAAAGCGTCTATGACAAGATCGGGCTCAGCGCCCGTAGCTATCACAGAGTCCTGCGGGTAGCCAGGACCATTGCGGATCTGGAGGGAAGTGCCTCCATCGAACGGAATCATCTCCTGGAAGCCATCTATTATCGCCCAGACCTTTCCTACTGGAAGGGGTAAATGCATCGGTTCCACAGACAGAAAAACCATGATATAATCCTTATCAGAAAAGGATTCTCACGGTCAAAGAGGGTCCTTTCAGCGGCCCTCTCAGAATTCAGCCAAACAATGAGAAAGGGCCCGGAGAGGAGCGGGTATGGTAGAAGAAATGACAAATAAGCAATTGCAATTTATCACTTGGCTTATCACCACAGCAACCGATAAATGTCAGACAATCGAAGAAGTACGGGAATTGAATCAGGAGATTCGCAAACATTCCGACGGTCTGATCGATGAGATCATTCCCGGTCAGGAAGAGGGAAACAAACAATAAGCGTTCCCGTGATTCTTTAAATGAAAAACGACACAAAAAACAGGCAGCCCGGAATATCGGACTGCCTGTCTTATTTTGCCTGTAGACAGATCAGATCTTCAGCATCATGCCGTCGGGATCCTGAGCGAAGTTGATGGCCTGCTCACGATCGATGGTGCCGTCGAAGTACAGCTGAAGGATTGCCTCGTCCATTGTGATCATGCCCATCTTACGGTTGGTCTGCATGACGCTCTGGAGCTGGTGAGACTTACCCTCACGGATCAGGTTACGCACAGCGTGATTTGCGTGCATGACCTCGAATGCAGCCACACGACCTCTGCCGTCCATGGTAGGGATCAGCTGCTGAGAAATGACAGCCTCCAGCACGTTTGCCAGCTGGACACGGATCTGCTGCTGCTGGTGAGGCGGGAATACGTCGATGACACGGTCCACGGTGCTGGCTGCACCGATGGTGTGCAGGGTGGACAGGACAAGGTGTCCGGTCTCTGCTGCGGTGATGGCGACGCTGATGGTCTCGAAGTCACGCATCTCACCCACGAGGATGACATCGGGGTCCTCACGGAGGGCCGCACGAAGTGCGTTTGCGTAGTTGTCGGAATCCAGTCCGATCTCACGCTGGTTGACCATGGACATTTTGTGCTGATGCAGGTACTCGATAGGATCCTCCAGGGTGATGACGTGTGCATCACGGGAGTTGTTGATTTTGTCGATGATGGCTGCCAGGGTGGTGGACTTACCGGAACCGGTAGGACCGGTGACCAGTACCAGACCACGCTTGCGGTTGTAGAGGTCTACAACGGAACTGGGCACACCCAGCTTCTCCGGAGGGGGAACCACCGTGCCCACCAAACGGAAGGCCATGGCAGCGGAACCTCTCTGCTTGAAGATGTTCACACGATAACGTCCCAGGTTGGGAATGGAGAAGGACATATCGTACTCTCCACGCTCCTCAAAACGGGCACGCTGTGTATCGGTGGTGATATGCATCACAACATCCAGCGTATCTGCAGGCATCATTCTCTGATACTCTTCCATGGTGATCAGATTGCCGTTGACACGCATTTTGGGAGGGATTCCAACGGTGATATGCACATCGCTGGCGCCGGCATCTTTTGCTTTTCTAAGGACTTCTTCGATATCAAGCATTGTTCGTTTCTCCTTCTCCGGTTTTTTTGTTTGAATCTACATTCATGATGTACCGATTGTCCAGGGTCTTCATGATATCTTTCACCCACATGTCACTGTAGGCGTAAAGCGAAAGGTCCAGTACCTTGTCATCCCGGAAGCAGAGCACGGTGGGCTTTAAGATGTTCTCCGTGTTCTCCGAGAGGATCAGGGCTTTCTCCCCTGTATTCAGGATCACGCTGACCCCGGTAAAGAGGATTCGGATGGAATCGATAAGCGCCTGTACCACGTCCTTATCGTACAGGTCGGGATGATCCATGAAATGCTTGATGCAGGCAAGCTCGGACTCGCTCTCACCGCTGAGGCTCATTCCCGTCATCTCGTCATATTTATTTGCCACGATCAGAACCTTGGCTCCGAGGGTGGTCTTTCTCGATTTGATATCCACACCGTTGCTATAGTCGATGCGGTTCCGCAGGGCCTGGGTGCAGATGCGCTTCAGCGCGGGGCCCTCTCCGGAAAATGCCTGTTCGATGAGATCCAGCCCGTCGAACATGAGCTTGTAGTACGCTTCCTCATCTCCCGCCTCCGGCTTCCGTCCGTAAACGACGGGATTGTCGGAATTGATCTTGCCGATGTCGTGGAGCAGCGCCGCATTGACGGTGGTGAGCTGCTCATCCAGTGCCACGTTCATACGATGGGTGATCATGGCGCAGAGGATCGCGGTGTTAAACATATGCCTGCAGACGAAATCGTCCCGGCTCCGCAGATTCTGATAGATTGTGACCTTGTCCTCCAGATGGCCGTAAGCCCGCAGGATCTGGCTGGCGATGGTGGGCAGGTTCTTGTAGCGCTTCGTGGAGATGATACGCTCCATCTCATCCTGCAGCGTGGAGACCATCTTGATCTCGAAACGCTCGAACTCCATATCCTCCTCGGACATGGGCGGAAGCGGTTCTGCAGGCTCCAGAATGTAGATGCCAAGGAGACCGAAGTTCTTCACGCTGTCGATGGCACCCTTGGTGAGCTTGGAATTACGCTCAAACAAAAGCACGCCCGACTTGCTGTAGATCGGTCTGGCCAGCCTCATACCCTCTTTCAAATCTTCCCATTTGACAAATTGCATGGCGACCCCTCTTGCATTACAAAAAATTCCAAAATTTATTATAAAGGAATTGACAAAAAATCACAAACAAAATCTAAAAAAATCGGAAAAACTTGAGAGGGTTCAGACAAAATCCGAGAGGACGTAATTCTCCAGATCAAGGCCTTTCTCCGTAAAACGCAGGAAACTGCGGCCATTTTCGTCCTTTTCGGTGGTCAGCAATCCCTCCCGGGTATGCCGTTCGATGATCTCCCCGTAGGCCTCCTTCAGCGTCCTTCCGAACTCTTCCGCAAAATCTTCTGCGCAAATCCCCCGGATCAGCCGCAAGCCCAGGATCATCCGCTCGCTCATCCGGTCCGCCTCGGACAGGATCTGTTCTTCCAGACGGGTTCCGGCGGGATCCGCCAGATACGCTTCCATTTTGTCCGTGTGCTTATACCTGCAGCCACCAAAATACGATGACGCTCCCAGGCCCAGGCCCAGGTAAGGCACTCCCGTCCAGTAGCCCAGATTGTGCCTGCACTCATACCCGGGCACCGCATAATTGGACACTTCATACCGCTCCAGGCCCATGTTCCGAAGGGCTTTCCCCGTCTCCTCGTACATGGCCCGGTCCGCATCCTCTCCCGGCAGGGTCAGGGTGCCCTCCCGCACCATTTTTTCCAGAGGCGTGCCCTCCTCCAGGATCAGACTATAGGCTGATACGTGCTTCGGTGCCGGATCCAGGGAGACCAGAAAATCCAGGGTTTCCCGGTAATCCTCCATGGACTGTCCCGGCAGAGCGCTCATAATGTCCAGATTACAATTGGTAAAGCCCGCCGCAGCCGCCGCTTCCCAGGTCTCCAGAAACTGCCGTCTCGTGTGGATCCTGCCGATGCGCCGCAGCTCCTCGTCCCTAGCGGATTGCAGGCCAATGCTCAGGCGGTTTACCCCCATTTTCCGGTAAAAATCCAGTTTTTCCTTCGTGACGGTACCGGGATTGCATTCCACCGTGATCTCGCAATCCTCTGCCAGACGGTAGCTGCGCCGCAGCGCCCCGAAGACCGGCTCCAATTCCGCGGGCTCTAAGATCGATGGCGTACCTCCGCCGAAAAAAACGGAGGAGACCGTCATTTCCCGGCACTCCTCCGCATGCATTTCCGTCTCCTGCGCAAGAGCTTTGAGATAATCCTGCCGGAACCTCCCGTCCCCGAAGGACAGGAAGTCACAATACAGGCATTTCCGCACGCAAAAGGGAATATGAAAATACAGTTCTATAGATTTGTTTTTTTCCTGATCGTTCTTCACTGCGATCACTTGTCCTCGTCCAGCTTCAGCACGCTCATGAAGGCAGCCTGAGGGATCTCCACGTTGCCGATCTGACGCATGCGCTTCTTACCTTCCTTCTGCTTTTCCAGGAGCTTCTTCTTACGGGTGATATCACCGCCGTAGCACTTTGCCAGCACATCCTTACGCATGGCCTTTACAGTTTCACGGGCGATGATCTTGCCGCCCACCGCTGCCTGAATGGGGATCTCGAAGAGGTGTCTGGGGATCTCCTCCTTCAGGCGCTCGCACATTCTGCGGCCTCGCTCGTAAGCGGAATCCGCATGAACGATGAAGGAAAGGGCATCCACTTCCTCGTGGTTGATGAGGATGTCCAGCTTCACCAGGCTGGAACGCTCGTAGCCTTTCAGCTCATAGTCAAAGGAAGCGTAGCCCCGGGATCTGGATTTCAATGCGTCAAAGAAATCATAGATGATCTCGTTTAAGGGCAGCTCATACTTTAACAGCGCACGGCCTGCCTCGATGTACTCCATGCTCACGTATTTTCCGCGACGCTCCTGGCAGAGTTCCATGATGGATCCCACAAAATCCTTGGTCACCATGATCTCCGCGTTGACGATGGGTTCCTCCATGTAATCGATCATGGTGGGATCCGGGAGATTGGAAGGATTGGTGAGGCTCATGGTCTCGCCGTTGGTGCAATAGACATGGTACACAACGCCGGGAGCGGTGGTCACCAGATCCAGATTGTATTCCCGCTCCAGACGCTCCTGGATGATCTCCAGATGGAGCAGTCCCAGGAATCCGCAGCGGAAGCCGAAGCCCAGGGCCACGGAGGTCTCGGGCTCATAGTTCAGGGAAGCGTCGTTGAGCTTTAATTTTTCCAGCGCATCTCTCAGATCGGGGTATTTTGCACCGTCTGCGGGATACATGCCGCAATAGACCATGGACTGGACCTTTTTGTAGCCGGGCAGTGCCTCGGCACAGGGCCGCTCTTCCTCGGTAACGGTGTCACCTACGGCGGTCTCTCCCAGGTTCTTGATGGAAGCGGTGATGTAGCCCACCATGCCTGCGGAAAGTTCCTCGCAGGGGATCATCTGGCCGGGGCCGAAGTAGCCCACCTCCACCACGTCTTCCACAGCGCCGGTGGCCATCATGCGGATCTTCGTTCCGCGGCGCACGGTGCCTTCCATAATGCGGCAAAATACGATAACGCCGCGATAGGAATCATAGAGAGAGTCAAAGATCAGGGCCTTTAAAGGGGCATTGGGGTCCCCCTTGGGTGCGGGGATCTTGTGCACGATGGCCTCCAGCACCTCATCGATACCGATGCCGTTTTTTGCGGAGATCAGCGGAGCATCCTGGGCTTCGATGCCGATGACGTCCTCGATCTCGTCGATAACTCGCTGGGGCTCAGCGCTGGGCAGGTCGATCTTGTTGATGACGGGAAATACATCCAGGTCATGATCCAGTGCCAGATACACATTGGCAAGGGTCTGGGCCTCGATGCCCTGGGCTGCGTCCACCACCAGAATGGCGCCGTCACAGGCAGCCAGACTGCGGCTCACTTCATAGTTAAAATCCACATGACCGGGAGTGTCGATGAGGTTAAAAACATACTCCTCCCCGTCCTTTGCCTTATAAATGGTACGGACCGCCTGCGCCTTGATGGTGATGCCTCTCTCCCGCTCCAGGTCCATATTGTCCAGCACCTGCTCCTGCATCTCACGGCTGGTAAGGAGTCCCGTGCTCTCGATGATCCGATCCGCAAGGGTAGATTTACCGTGATCGATGTGAGCCACGATGCAAAAATTTCTGATTTTACTCTGATCCATAAAAAGTCTTTCCGTTTCTGTGCTATTGTGCTATCATTTCTAACTGCCGACCGAAGCGGCATTCACGATCCTTTATCAGGGCTCGACAAATATACATTTTAACATGAAACCGCCGAACCTGAAAGCAAAATCATGAAGTTTTGCGTTTTTCCGCAAAGAATCTCTTGACAACCCAAAGGAAAGTGTATAGATTAATAGAGTATGTGTGCACCGGCTCCGTGTCGGCGGGTGTACATGCGGCTAACCATTTTGTAAGGATGGAGGTGTAAACTTTGGCTAACATTAAATCCGCTAAGAAGAGAGTTCTCATCAGCAGAGCAAATGCAGAGAGAAATAAGCCGATCCGTTCCGGCGTTAAGACCGCTATGAAGAAGGTCTATTCC
>JAEEGH010003502.1_pt1 | contig 41235 bp, 32 predicted proteins | sample 9134181 | NCBI WGS metagenome assembly JAEEGH01 (sample SAMN16246544, study PRJNA631951) | gut metagenome | biome: gut microbiome; feature: rumen; material: DP-attached | host: Bos | place: Iran: Karaj | collected 2018-10 | reverse complement strand
TTGGGGCGGGATATTCTAATTGCTCCTATGCTAAAAGAAAAGGCGGTATCAAGGGATGTTTATTTACCGGATGATACCTGGATCCATCTATTTTCAAAAAAAGAATACAAGGGCGGAAGGTATGAAATCGAAGGGAAGATCGGAATGCCGCCTGTATTTGTGAGAAAAAATGCAGAACTATTTGAGAAGCTTATTGAAGTAACTGACAACTTGTAATTACACAAACGGGGGTAAATATGGGAAAAGATAAAAGCGAAAAACTACTTTCAAGAATCTGCTACGGTTTTGCTGATATTTATGGCGGAGGTGCTTTTGTTGTTATCAGCACTTTTTTTACAGTATTTCTTACTAAGGCTCTGGGAATGCCACCGGCACTGGTTGGCACTATTCCTCTGATAGGCAAGATCTGGGATGCAGTCACTGATCCTATGATGGGCAATATTGCCGACAGAACTCAGTCCAAATTTGGAGCAAAGAGATTCTGGATCCTTGTAGGAAGTATTATTTCTGCCATCACTTTCATAGTGATGTGGGTTCCTTTTTTAGCTGGCGGAAGCATTGCAGGCCAGTATATTTTCTATGTACTTATGTACATGCTGTTCTCTACCGGATTTACGATCGTTATGGTTCCTTATAACGGTCTTTTACCGGATATGATCTCGGATTACACACTAAGATCCAAGTATTCCGGAACAAGAATGATCTTCTCTTCTCTCGGAGCTATTATCGCCGGACTTGTACCAACTCTTATGATAAAGGACAACACTGATGCTTCTGAGTATCTCACAGTTGCACTGATATTTGCTGTGATCTTCCTTGTTGCCATTCTGATAACCTTTGCGGGCACATGGGAGAGACAAAAGAAAATCAGAAAAGTCAGCTTTGCTGCTACATTTTCTCAGTCCTTTACAGTATTTAGAAGCAGATCCTTCAAACTCTTTGTTCTTATTTTCATTTTTGGACAGGCCGCAGCTGATTTTGTTACAGGTCTTGCTGTTTATTACATCGATGATGTTCTTAACGCTTACGGTGGCGGCAATTTCACAAAGCTCATGGGAGTTATCCTCGTTTCCCAGTTTCTTGGCATGATCCTATTTGGACCTGTAATGTCCAAAACATCCAAGAAAGCTCCGATTCTGTTTGGTACACCTGTGAGAATGCTGGCATCTTTTGCTATGCTCTTCTTCTCTTATGAAGGGGCCCCTTTCACCGTAATCCTTGCTCTTTCCTTTGTTATAGGTATCGCTATGGCCGGAACTTCGATCAGTATTTACGCTCTTTTAAACGATCTTGTCGAAGTTGATGAACTTATTACATCTATAAACAGACCGGGTATATGCTCAGGAATGGCCACCTTTACAAGAAAGATCGCAGCAGGTCTTTCATCAGCAGTCATTGGAATCTTACTCGCTATGGTTGGTTATGATGAAAACCTTGCAAGTGCAGGAATGCGTCAGGCTGCGTCGACTCAGCGCGGTATAGCATGTATCTATGTTTTTGCTCAGCTCCTGCTGCTTCTTATCACTCTCTTCCTGGCGATCATATTCCCTGTTACCAAAAAAGAATATGAGATCATCTGCAAGGAAATAGAGAGGAGAAAAGGCGAAGATAAAAGCACAGCTTCTGCTGAAGAAATCGCCGTTTGTGAGAAGGTCACAGGATATAAGTTTGACAAGCTTTGGAATGTTGAAAATGCAATCAGTACACGTACTGATGAAAAATTAGGAGGAAGTTTATAATGAAATACTTTTTAGACAGCGCAAAAATGGATGAAATCAGGGAGGCTTATAACACTTTTGGCATAGACGGCGTAACTACCAATCCAAGACACATTCAAGCTTCCGGAAAGCCCTTCCTTACAGCGATCACAGATATCGCAAACTGGATAAAGGAAGAAGGCCTTGAGGGCTATGAAAAATTCCCGGTTTCCGTTGAGATCAATCCGCACATTGATAATGCAGATGAAATGGTGTCAGAGGCAAAAAAGATCGCTGCGATCTGCAAAAACTTTGTAATCAAGATTCCTGCTACCGAAGAGGGTGTAACTGCCGCAAGAAGGCTTGAAAGGGAAGGTGTAAGGACTAATGTAACCCTGATCTTCTCTCCTGCCCAGGCAATTCTTCCAGCTAAGAACGGCTCCTTATTCGTATCTCCTTTCATCGGCTGGAAAGAGCAAAATGGAGAGGACTGCAAGCAGTACATCAAAGATATCGTTGATATTTTCAAAAACTATGGCTTCTATGGTAAGACGCAGATCATCTGCGCTGCTGTCCGCACTCCAAAGCAATTTGTTGACTGCGCTGTAGCAGGCGCTGACATAGTTACAGCAGGTCTTGCTGTATATAAAGATTCCATGCACCACGCATACACTCGTCAGGGAATAGAAACCTTCCAGGATGCCTGGGATAAAACTGCAGGAAACTAATGTGAAATTTCTTTTTCAAGGAGATGCAAAATGAAAATTGGATTTGTTGGTCTTGGCATAATGGGTGAATCCATGTGCGAGAACATTATTAAAAAGCATGATGACAAGGTATATGTATTTGATTATGTAAAAGAAAAAGTTGATAAACTTGCTGCTCTTGGTGCAGTTCCATGCAGCAGTTCCAAAGAAGTTGCTGAAAATGTCAGCGTTTTTATCACTATGGTTCCAAAATCAGAGCATTCAAAAGCCGTTTATGACGAGATTCTTCCTGTTCTGAAAAAGGGCCAGACATGCATAGACATGTCAACCATCGACCCTTCAGTATCTGTGGAGATATCAAAAAAAGTAAAGGAGACAGGCGCTGAGTTTGCTGATGCTCCGGTTGTAAAAAGTAAACCCGCAGCCATCGCAGGAAAGCTTGGCATATACGTAGGCGGAAGTCAGGAAGTCTATGAAAGTATCCGCCCTATCCTCTTATATATGGGCGAAAACGTCATAAGAATGGGCGATAACGGCAAAGGACTTGTAATGAAGATCTGTCACAATGCCCTTGTATCCCAGATCCAAAATGGTGTAAATGAGACCCTGACACTGGCAAAGAAAAACGGAATTGACATCCCTGCCTACGCTGAAGCAATCTCCTATGGCGGCGCCGGCAACTGGTATCTGGATTCCAAAAAAGAAGTTCTGGAAAAAGAAGATTTTACAACTGCTTTTTCCATTGAAAATGAACATAAAGACGTGCATATCTGCCTTAATCTTGCAAAAGAATGCGGATTTAATATGCCCGGCGAAGAAAATGCAGCAAGAGTTTACGACAAGGCTCTTGAAATGGGACTTGGTAAAGAGGACTTTTCTGCAACAATTAAGGTGGTTCGCGGCGAATAAAAATGAATGAATTTCTTTTTTACCTTGTAATACTACTATCCAATATAATTCAGGGAATCACAGGCTTTGCAGGTACCATCCTTGCAATGCCTGCATCCCTTCGCCTTGTGGGCATGGGGACTGCTGTGCCGGTCCTAAACCTTTTGGGGCTTCTTTCCGGTATCTATGTCTTTATAGGTAACAGGGAATACATCAACAAAAAAGTTCTGAAAAAGGTTGTGCTGGTGATGGGCGTAACTGTGATAGCAGGTCTTTTTATAAAAAAACTATTGTTATCAAATACACGCCTTCTTTACTGGATTTTGGGCTTAATAGTTGTCACTATTGCTCTTTCGGGGCTTGTAAAGATTTTCAGAAAAGCTCAAGAAAAAAGCCTTAGTGAACCTGTTCTCAATCTGCTTCTATTAGCTGCCGGAATCGTGCATGGCATGTATGTTTGCGGAGGGCCGCTTCTCATCGCATATATGACAAAAAAGGTCCCTGAAAAGAGCTCTTTTAGAGCAACTATATCAACCACCTGGATTTTCCTGAATGGAATCATTTTTTTTAGTCATATTTATAGTGGCTCTTTTACCCCTGATGTTGTCAGGTCCAGCTTTATATCTGTTCCATTTTTGCTTGGTGGAATGTTTATAGGGTCAGTTCTTTATAAAAAAATGTCCCAGAGCTTTTTCGTAAAGCTGACCTATGTTTTACTACTCATCTCAGGTATATCACTGTTTTTTAAGTAATTTTCTAAGGAGAAATAACCATTATGAAAGAATTTCAGGTAGCATATATTCCGGTAGGAGTTCCTACTTTTCACCTTGAAAGCGCGGGGAAGCTTTTTGAAGAATCCGCTGATCTTTTAAGAGGTTTTTGCGACAATGTAAAAGTTCCTTCCGAGATGCTTCTTTCTATAGACAAATTGAAGGCTTTTCTTGAAGAAATAGATCCGGATCTTATTGTTCTTCAGAATGTAACCTTTGCTAATGCTGCCTACGCTTCAGAAGTCATGCATCATTTTAGTAGTGTCCCTCTTCTTTTGTGGACACTTAGAGAACCCGTGATTGACGGAGGAAGGCTTCGCCTGAACTCACTGACAGGGGCCTACTCCGCTGCAGGAGCCATCAAAGCCTTCAAAAAAGAGCCATTTGAGTACATCTTCGGTGCCCCTTCAGAAAAAAAGGTGGAAGAAAAGATAAACGCAACCGTAAGAGCTGCCAGGCTTTTATTTGATATGAGAAATCTCAAGATCGCTGCAATCGGCCACACGCCTCAAGGCTTTGGCTTCGGAAGAGCCTTAGACCTTGAACTTCTTGAGACCTTTGGCGTTCATCTTGAATCTATAGAGGCAAGAGAACTGATTGACAAGGCAAACAGCTATTCTGATGAGGAATGCCTTCCATTTCTGGAAGATGCTAAAAAGCGCATGGTTGGCCTTGATAAGACTCCTGAAAAAAATGCCAAAGACTTTGCAAGACTCTACAAGGCTTACAAAGAATATGTGACTGATAATAAGATTGGAGCATTGGCATCCCGCTGCTGGCCTGATTTCTTCACAAGCTTTGGCACTCCTGTATGCGCTGTACTTGCTATGTTAAATGACCTTGGTATAGCAAGCAGCTGCGAAGCAGACACCTATGGCGCTCTTTCCATGTACCTTGGAATGCAGCTTACGCAAAACGCTACTTTTTTTGGCGATCCTGTCTCCTTAGATGAAAAAGAAAATACAATCTCTTTTTGGCACTGCGGTACTGCAGCCTGCAGTCTGGCAAGAGAAGATACAGGCGCTGTTGTAGGTGAGCACTGTAACAGACACATCGGTCCTACCCTTGAATTTGGCTGCAAGCCATCGGAGAAAGTAACAATCTTCAGGATTGGAAGAACTCCTGAAGGGGCTTTCAGATTCTTTTTAGCAACTGGAGAAGCTCTTGATAAACCAAAACAGTTTCTAGGGACTTCTCTCGTAGTAAAAACTGACTCTTTTGCAGAAAAAATAATATATTCTACAGTAGAAGGTGGATGGGAGCCTCATTACGTAGTAATATATGGAGATGTTGCAACAGAACTTGAAATACTGGCACATATGCTGAACATAAGCATTGAAAGGTACTAATGAGAAAAGTCGGAATAAATATGGAGCGGGTAAAAATCGAAAACCGCTCCCTGATACTTAAATGCATAAATAACAATGGCCCCATATCAAGGAAAGATATTGCCAGGATAACCGGCCTTACTGCTGCTTCTGTGACTCAGATCACAACAGGCCTTATATCCGAGGGCTCTCTAATTGAACTTGGCTCTATAAGCGAAAGCCAGGGAACAGCCGGCAGGAAAAAGGTTCTTTTGGATCTTAACCAGAACTATGGCTATGTACTGGCTATAAATATTGAGTCTGAGCTCACAACAGTTGCCATTTGTGATGTAAAGGGAAATATTTTGGATAATGGCGCTCTTATCAGCTCTTTTGACACAGATAAAAAAGCTGACTCCGAAATATTCCTTGGAAATGTCATAAAAAAAGCGGTCGGCCTTGTAGAGGAGCTCACCGCTTGTAAGAGAGCTTTAATAAAATGCGTAAGTATCGGTATTCCAGGAATAGTAGATAAAAAGAGAGGTTCCTCTGTCCACGCCTATGGAATCTGGGAGCATGAGGTTGAGCTAAAATCTGTTTTTGAAAAAGCCTTTAATCTCCCGGTTCTTGTGGAGAACAACGTAGATGCCCTTGCAACAGCAGAAATAATCTACGGCTACGGTAAAACCTTTGATTCTCTTCTGGTTATCAAGTGGGGGCCTGGAATTGGCAGCACGATTGTAATCGACAACAAGGTTTATGAAGGCCGTCACGGAAAAACAGCCGAGCTTGGCCATGTGATCGTAGAAAAAAACGGCAAAAAATGCAGCTGCGGCAAAAGAGGATGCCTTGAAACTCTTCTATCCGCCGAAGCTTTCTCAAAAATCGAAAGTAAAGAAAAGCGAGACTATTCCATAGATCTTTTTGCCAGAAGTATAGTAAATACCTGCTCAATAATAGCCCCAAACAGGATAATCCTGTCGGGGCCACTATTTGCAGATAGTAAACTGCGCCAAAAGCTTATTTCCTATTGCAGTGAGTATGATCCGTCCTACAACGAAAACAGAATCCTATACACCTCACTCTCCGGAAAAGAAAACTACATCGGCCCAGTGGCTGTATTTTTTAATGGCGTGATAAATTAAGGAAAAATGCTCTCAAAAATTTCATTACTCGTAACTGTATTCAGATAAACTGCATTATAATAAATGCGATAAGTCCAAAGACAAGCATCCCTGCAAACATAAAGCCGTAGAGCTTAAAAAATGCAATGGTGTTCTTGCTGTGTAGCTCAGAATCTATCTTTCTTTGTTCCGATCTTACCTTTCTGGACTCACTCATCTGAGTGCCGGCAAAATCAAGAACTTCCTTAACAGCTCCGGTAACATCGATATTTACATTATCAGCGTGCTCAATAGTTGCATATTTCACATTGTAATTGTTTATGGCCTTTTCAATCACAAAAGAAGTCCCGCAAAAAGGGCACTTTGCTTCCTCTTTCGTCTTGTCAACCTCAACTGTTCCGCCACACTGCGTACAGATCGCTGGAACCATTTTTACATTGTTATCCATAATTTCCCCCTCAGTAATTATTCACTATATGAATCACAATACTTTATACGAAAGATTTGATAATCGGGCACATAAATTGACTTTAGTTTCCTTCCGTATGTTCATTCCATAGCGGCTGCGTAAATCTTTTTAACATCGTTTGCATCAAGTGGCCTTATTCTTGAAAGCTTAACTGTCCCCTGCATGGTTGCGTCAAGAGATAGAGCCTTCAGATCTGCATCGGAAGGATCTATTCCAAGGTCCTTCAAACTTACAGGCATTCCAATGCTCTTAAAGAAATCTACTGTTTTTTCTATGCCTAAAAGAGCTGCCTTTTCCTCGTCGCTTTCACAGATTCCCCAAACCTTTTCGGCAAATCTTGCAAAACGAGGCACTGCACCCTTATACAGTTCTTTTGCCCAGGAACCCCAGACTGCAGAAAGAGAATCACCATGCGTCACATCATAGCGGGCAGAAAGGGCATGTCCCAGCTTGTGAACAGAAAAATCCTTTCCTCTTCCGCATTCCGTAAGATTGTTATGAGAAAGGCTTGATGCCCAGAAAACTTCACACATAGCATTATAGTCAGACGGATCTTCCACTATTTTTTTGCCATTCTTAATGACTGTGCGTAGAAGTCCCTCAGCGATCTCGTCTGTCATATCACACTGAATATCCGGAATAAAGTATCTCTCCATTGTGTGCATCATTATGTCTGTGACACCGGCTGACAGCTGGTTCTTTGGGAGAGTCATTCCAAGGGCAGGATTTACGATTGCAAACCTGCATCTGTTGAAATCAGTGTTGATGCCGGCTTTCTTACCCAGGTCTTCATTGGTCAAAACTGCAGAATCGCTCATTTCGCTACCTGCAGCTGCAATTGTAAGGACAGCGCCCACCGGAAGAGACTTGGTAAGTGGAACCTTCCTTGTCCATAATGACCACAGATCCTGATCGCTATTGGCAGTTCCATGTGCAATTGCCTTTGCCGTATCTATGGCACTTCCGCCGCCTATTCCGATTATCATGTCGGCGCCAAAAGATAATGCCTCTTTTATGCCATCTTTTGCATGTGCCAAAGTGGGATTTGGCTTAGCGCCTCCAAATTCTTTGTATTCAACGCCGGCATCGGTCAAAGACTTTTCTACTCTGCCAAGAAGTCCGCTCTTTATAACGCTTCCCTTGCCATATACAAGAAGTGCTTTCTTTCCGTATTTACATGCAGTTTCTCCGGTCTGGTTCTCTACATCTTTTCCAAAGATCACCTCTGTTGGTGCGTAAAACTTGAAATTTTCCATATATTCCTCCTAATCGTTACACATCTGCTGACTGTCATTCTCACCTTGATCATTCTCTCATATACTTAAACACTTTCAGTGATTCAAGCGGATTTCCTTCAAAATCAAACATGGCCTGATTATCCCATGAACAGCCGCCATAGTATTTTCCGGCATCTTCAGGATCATAGTCTGAAGCAAAGCTGCTGGCCCAGCCACTGCCATATTTTTCCCAGATTGACGAATTGTCTGAAGACGCAGGACCTACCGGAATCCAAGTGCCTTCCCAATAAAATATTCCTGCGGCTCCAGCTTCATTTACATGTTTACAGATATCATACAAAATAGATGCTTGTCCATCAACAGATACGTCATAGCCCTCTACTGCATCATTTGAGCCAAAACTATTTCCGGATCCATCTCCATCTTCTGTTGTATAAGCATATGATGTTTCAGCCAAAAAAGCCTTCTTTCCATATCTCTCCTGTATCAATTCCAGTACACGGCTCATATTTTCCATACTTCCATCCCAAAATGGATAATAAGACATTCCAATCATGTCAAAATCAAGGTCATTATCAACAAGCTTGGACACAAGATCAAGGACATCTGCTTTATCTGTTATTCTCGTATAGTGGACGACTATGCTCATGTCATTATCATATTCTTTAGAGACTTCCCTGACCGCCTTACTTCCGGATTTAAGAAGAGTAATGACATTTTCAAGTTTGGTTTCTCCGGACATTCCATAGTTTATCTCATTTCCAATTTGAACCATTCCTACATCGACACCAGCATCAAGCATCTGACTTAAGGATTCTTTAGTAAAGTCATAGAGTGCCTCGCTTTTTTCCTCAAGTTCCATGCCCTCCCACGCTTTAGGAGCATGCTGCCTTTTGGGATCTGCCCAGAAATCTGAATAGTGGAAATCAATACAAACCTTCATTCCGTATTTGGTAGCTCTTTTTCCAAGTTCAATGGCTGTAGGAACATCATTGTTACCTCCCCCGTAGCCATTACCGTCTGAATCATATGGATCATTCCACACGCGCAAACGAATATAATTTATCCCCGCTTCCGACAAAGTCTTGAATACATCCTGCTCCTGACCGTCAAATCCGTAGTATTTCACACCACTGTTTTCCTCTACAAGAACAGAAGATGCATCCATTCCTAATATAAAATCATCAGGAAGATCTTTAATTGCCACTTTCCAATTTGTTTCAGACTCGGTGTTTTCAGAAGTATCTGTAGAAGAGCTCTCTTCTTCACTACTTAACAGTTGTGCCGATTCTTCTAATGTGCTGCTCTGTTTACCGGTGGGCTCACCGGCATTAGAACATCCCGCCACCAACAACGCCACGCTAATAACGCAGCTCAATACTTTTCCCATCTTTCCTTTTTTCATCTTTATTCTCCTAAAAATGTAGTCATTTTCAATCAACAGTATTAATTATATACATTTTTAGGGCGATTTTCTCATTAAAATGGCAATACAAAAAAATAAGAGGAGAAATGTCTCCTCTTACCTTTGTTCATCTGTGAAACGAACAAGTAATGTATCTTCTATTTCTTAATTTAATCATCATTAGGATTTTAAACAATATATTCATCTTTTTTTCCTCCTCAATTGTTTGATGATTATTTATACGAATGAATATACAGTTTGGCAGTTTTAGTTATGATTATTTATTTGACCTACTACTTCCTCATAATCCGGAATTGATGAAGATGCCCCTACTCTTGATACTGCAATCGAAGCAGCCATTGCAGCCTGTTCCATTGCGTCATTTTGACTTAAACCAGCTGCTATTCCTGCGAGAAAGAAACCTGTAAACGTATCACCTGCAGCTGTGGTATCAACAACCTTGCACTCAAAGCAAGGCTGAAAATAAGTGACGTTTTTATCCTGATAAAAAGCCCCATCACTCCCTAGCGTAAGGATTATTGCTGTGTCAGGATATTTTTGGGATAATTCCTTCAGAATTTTGTCCTTATCCTGTTCTCCCGTCAGCGCGTTTCCTTCTATCTCGTTGAGAATCAGCCATGTCACTGATGACAGGTCAAGATTTCGCAACTCATCATTCATAGGTGAAGGATTGAGCATTATTTTCATGCCCTTTTGTTTTGCTAGAGTCATAAGGTAATCAATGTCGTTTATTTCATTTTGAAGTACGAGAACATCTCCCTCAGAAAACTCATCAATCACTTTATACATCTGATCTTTTGAATTTTCAAAATTGCTTCCTTTGAATAGGATGATCGCATTTTCACCTTTTTTATCTACCTGAATATTTGCGTGTCCTGTTGGAGAACCCGAGACTTCAATGTATCTGCAATCTACTCCGCTTTTTTCCAATGCTTCTTTTAGAAAAAGACCATCCTCTCCGATAGTTCCTGCATGGTAAACATTAGCTCCTGCCCTGGCAAGCGCAATTGACTGATTCAGACCTTTTCCACCCGGGAAAATATCCATCTTAGTTGAAGAAATGGTCTCACCCGGTGTGACAAAATGCTCTACCTGGTAAACTCTATCAATGTTTAATGAGCCATAGTTTAGTATTTTTTTTATCATGGTTCCCTCCATGTCATAATCCACTGCTAAAACTATTAAATATAATCATAAACTTACGTTTTAACGTTTTCAATATTTTAAACTTTAGCTAGTTGTTGGCGCCCCTATTTGTGGTATACTCATTCAGGAAAAGAATTCTTTTCATATACAGGAGGAAAATGATGTATTACGTACCAGAGGGAACTACACTTGCTGGATTTTATGAATGCAGTGAATGTGCTAATAGATTCTTATCAACAAAGGTTGGCCCAAGTATCGTTTGCCCATACTGTGGCAAAGAACCTGATATGGAAATAGGTCCTGATGATGAAATGCCGGTCGTAAAAGAAACAGCCAAGCTTTTGCAGGTTGTTGAGGGAAAAGAAGAAGTTGAGCGCATGGATGCACTTCTATCTTTAGCTGTGACCGGCGGAGATTATGATTGGATCTGATGAATTGAATATGATGAATCAATTCTTAAAAATTGAATCTTTTACTGAATTGAAAAAGTTGGGATTTTTTGTGGAGTAGGATAAACGCTTCTGTTTTAGCATTTTTATCCCATACTTTTTCGTATTTTGAGTCATTAAAAACTTGAAAAGTGGGATAAATACTATCAAAATGAAGCATTTATCCCACTTTTTTCTTAATCTTTATCTCATGGAAGCTTGAAAAGTAGGATAAACTCGTCAATAACTGCATATTTATCCTACAGCACGCCTAATTTAAAGGATTTGAAGGTCTGAATTGTAGGATAAACAGACTAAAACTCAATCACTTATCCCACATGACAACAAAACCCTATATCTGCATCGCATGGATTCACTGCCTCTTTTACCAATAATAAGAATAGAGGCAGAACCAGAGTCATAACTTCCCTCATGGCACTTCCAAAAGCATTTCCAATGCATTCCTATTGCATTTCTAGGAATTTCCAAACATTTCTTAATTACGCAATGGTGCTCTCTTTATCAAGTCGTGCATACTCTCTAAGAAGTGCTTTCTTCTCAAAAGAAGTATATCCTTTAGCATTTATATCTCGAATTGCATACAGGAATGAATAATGCTCATCGAGGGCCTTATTTACTGTCTCGTAGAGCTCTGATGATTCCTTTAGCGCGTCCATCTGTTCATTATATTTTGCTTTATTGCTTACATAGATAGCGCTGTTTATGGCTTTTCCTACAGTTCCGATACCTGGGATCTTGTTTTCTGCTGTTCTTTTACTGTTAAGGCTAAAGGTGTACACCTTTCCATCCCTAGCAGCCAGGAAACCATGCTTACAAAGACTGCTCATATAGCTTCCGCCTGCAAAAAAAGCTAATCCCACAAAGAATAATACGGTGGCAACGATGATCATAACAATGCCAAGATCAGAAAGAGCACCCTTACTGGTTGTAAAGAGACTGATGTTAAGAATCATATAAAGCGTTGGTAAAACAGCCATTGCAGCTCCCGCTATCATCTCAATGTATGCTATAGGCATCACTCTATCGAACAATAAAACTTTTAAACTACTTCTCATAAAATCCTCCCGATTTCTCAAACCAAAAAAATATAGAGGCCAAAGCCTCTATATCCCAAACTACTCTTTCTTCTCTAATTTTTCAATCATATTCTTTCAATATTTTTCTCATACATCTCTTTGGGCAACACTGCCTTATAATATGAATTGTACAAATTCCAAAGGAAATCCGGCTCGCCACCATTTTCTTTTCCCAGTGACAGGATTATAAAGGGAACGCCAAAACACCTTACACGAAGTCCGGTATCAACGCATCCGTTTCTCATATAGAAGCCAAGGCGCCTTGTCTGAAAATCTTTTTCCTCAGCACTTTTTGCATATTGAGGATCTTCAACTTCTATGATAACTACTTCCGCATCAGCCAAGTGCTCATTTAATAGCCGTAGCAACTGACTTCCGGCTCCATTATTTCTTTTATCCGGGTAGATAGCTATGTAATCGATCAGGAAGCTTTCACCCTGTTTCACGAGGAATGTATACCCAATGCACGCTCCGTCCTCAAATAATCCAAGGCATTCGTATATCCCAGAATTTACTGCCTCGATTATGTTTTTTAGAGGTTTGAGCTCTGCCTTTGGGAAATCTATGACCATCCTTGTCTCATAGATCTGTTTTATCTCATGGATATTCAAAAGATTTAATATCACTGACAATACTCCAGTCATTTATATTGGGAGCTATTTCTTTTCCCTATAGCCATTATACGCTCAAAATTGATTCCGGATTCATCCTACCCTGTTTTTATTTAAAAGATTCTCACAATTACAAGGAGCGTTTATAAGGGTGTTATCCCTTACTGTGCAGCTTGCGTTCCTGCAGTCAATACATCTGAATGTAGTGTGATAACCGTACATCTTTTTACAACTTGCAGAGCAAAATACTCCGCTGCCGTCTCTTGGCATAAATGATCTGCCGCAGTTCATGCAGAGACGCCTATGATTAATAGCCATGAACAATAAATCCTATTCTAAAAAAATCCACTGCGTAAAAAGTTTTACGCAGTGGATTTGATGTTATCAGAATAGGTTTAACGGGTCAACCGTTTCACAAATTATTCATAAGTCAAAAGAACCGTCTCTGTGACTTAATTCGTTTTGAGGAAATGCCTTATATCTGACCTGTTGCTCATTTGGGTTTTTTCCAGAATGCCCGACACTACGCGCTTTATGTAGCCATAGGAATAATTGGTCTTTTCTGCTATCTCATGATTGGAAAAACCGCCTGCTATGTACTCTGCAACTGTTAGCTCAAGGGGTGATAATACTCCTGCAAGCTCCTTAAATCTCTTTGTTTCAATGTCCTTGCCTTTAAGCGGTGATGTGATCCTGTTCTTTATCCTTGCTAGAAACACGCTCTTAACAAAGGGTTTGGTAATGTAGTCAGCAGCGCCATATTCAAAGCCCTTTATCTCGAAATCCGGATCGTCCATGGAAGTAAGGAAGATAATAGGAACGCCATTTCCATTGTCAAGCTCTCTGATTGCCCTGAAGGTGTCATACCCATCCATATCAGGCATGTCCACATCCAAAAGCACAAGCTGATACTGTATGCCTTTTTTGATGTACTCAAGTGCCTGTTTCCCCGACTTGGCAAGGCTTACGCTATATCCGGTATTAATCAATATGTCTTCTACGGTATTTAGCATATTGATATCGTCATCAACACAGAGAATCCGGTAACCTTCCATCCATTCCTCCGTACTTTTTTCCATATTTTCGTGATCAAATCCCTCTACTGATTCCATCATAACAATTATTTCCCAATAAAAAAGTATCTTTTGGTTACCTCTTTAGTTCTTCGATAATTTTTTCTGCTCTGTCAAAATCTATATCTTTTACAGCCTCCCTGATAGCGCTAATCTCGGGCATTTTTCCTCTGATAGCCTCTATCTCATCAATAGTTTTAAGGGCCGGGTACTGGTTACCGTTCCTTACGGCTTCAAGAAGTTTCTCCATAAGTGCATTCTCATCAAGTACCTCCTCCGCCTTCGCAGTCTTAAAGCTTACTCCGACTTTTTCAAATTCTTCAAGGAATTTAGTGAGTCCCTCTTTTGCCCTCTCCCATTCCATGAAAAAGAGCTCCGATGCGGCATCTACGTATTTCCCATCCCCGTCCTTGGCGCGTTTTTCCAGTCTTCTGGCATTGTAGTACAGATCCTGCGCTCCTACGTTGCCTGAGTTTCCCTTAACTGAATGTATAATATACGCGGCTTTAGCATATTCTTTACTTCTGATCAGCTCTTTTAGCTCACATATACTGCCCTCTGCTCTTTCCACGAAAACTTCTGCTATTCTTACAAACTGCATAATGTCGCCGCTTAGATGCTTCATAGCCATGTCAAAAGAAATATCATATTTTTCCAGTATCTTTTTAAACTGCCCTAAAGTCTCTTCCGGAATATCGATCTGATCAGTCTTTTCAACGATTGTCACAAGCTCTTTTGGAAGATGCCTTATCAGCACGGTTTCAAGAAGCATGACGTCAATGGGCTTTAGCAGGTAGTCATCAAAGCCTTTTTCATTAAAGAGCTTTTTGCGTTCAGGCGTTGCATCCGCCGTAAGCACAATGATCGGAGTGTTTTTTCCTTTGCGTTTGTCAATGCGCCTTAGCTCTTCCATGGCCGCTATTCCGTCAATATCAGGCATCATGTAATCCATAAGAACAAGGTCATAGTTCCCCTTTTCATACATTTCGTAGCACTCCAGGGCAGACTGGGCCGTATCTACGCGGACAAGCGTACGCCTAAGAAGTGATTTAAGAACTGTCAGATTCATACTGTTATCATCCACAGCAAGAATTCTGGCATCCGGAGCGATAAAGGTCTCTCCTGTGGCCTTGTCATATCCCGTATCAACGCCTTTTTTCAGCTTAAGGTCAAACCAGAATAGGCTCCCTTCACCAGACTTACTCTTAACCTTGATCTCTGTTCCCAACAGCTTTGCCAGATTGCCGGAAATTGCAAGTCCAAGCCCTGTTCCTTCGATACCACGCTGCCTGACTATAGCTGACCTTTCAAAGCTTTCAAATATCTTTTTCTGATCCTCTTTGCTGATACCCACTCCGGTATCTGACACTTCAAAATGGATAGTTACGCTCTCCGCATCCTCAGCCAGCTTCTGTATGCCAAATACTATAATTCCCTCATTTGTATACTTGATTGCGTTGGATAAAAGATTCATCAGTATCTGCGTTAGCTTTCTCACATCACCTATAACAAATCCGGGCAGCTCCTTATCTGCATCGGTAACAAAGTCCAGGTGCTTGTTATCAGCTTCTTTTTTGTAATAGCTCCTGAGAGATTCTATGAGATTTGTTATATTAAAATTCTCTTCAAATATTTCCTCTTTGCCCATATCTATCCTGGACAGATCCAGGAACTGGTTTATCATAAAAAGAAGCTGTCTGCCTGCAGTATCAACGTTCTGTGAATATTCGATTATCTGTCTGTTCTCAGCTTCCCTATAGATCATCTCATTCATGCCAAGGAGCATATTGATAGGGGTTCTTATCTCGTGGCTGATATTGGCCAGAAGTATGCTCTTTGCATTGCTGGATTCCTGGGCAATCTTTTGCTGCTTCTGGTACTCTTTTAAATACATCATGAAAATAATCCCTATGCCGACACTTGATATGACAATACCTGAGACCTGGTCAAAAAACTGCCCCGCAGGAGTATCAAATGTTTTGACAGTCTCAGGATGCACATGCGCGATATGGGCTATGGCCACATAAAATGACACATGCAGGACCTCCATGAAAACAAGGAGCTTCCCCTTATACATTAAAAGAGTGAATAATATTCCGAATGAAAAGAAATATGGCATGGAACCATATAGACCGCCGCTTTCAAAAAAAAGCATGCCAAAAAGTCCCATGAATATAGTAAAAGATGTGATGAGATACCCTATCAGATAGTGCCCCGTCCGGTCCACAAACATGATCAGCGCAGCACTGGCAATGGCCGCCCCAATATTAATAAAAATATTTGCAGGATCTGACCCCGTAAAAAATGAAGAAATAGCCCCTGCGAAACTTATGATAATGCCCGCAGTCCCCAGAAGTTTAAAAAAGATAATATTGAGCTCGGTTTCTTTTTTATAGAAGTCGATGATCTTAGAAGGAAATATACTTTTCATATATTGCTCCCAAAATAGCCCCAAAACACTTATGAACAGCCCACACACTAATTATAGTCATTTTTTCTGTTAAATAAAGTATTTTTTGCTTCGAAACCGCTAAAAAAGGAGGCGGTGACTAACCGCCTCCAAATTATTTTATATTATGATCACATTTACTTTTTTATTCTCATCCAGAGATCTGCAACTAATCTGACTGCCACCTTCTATTGACACATCAATTGTACTTCCATTGCACTTTGCAGTTATTTTTACTTTCTTTTCCCCTTTTAGATCAGGTATAAATATCTCTGCATTATCGCCGTCCTCAAAATAGGAAAGAAGCAGCTGCGTTCCATTAGTATAATCATAATCAGGTCTATCATCGCAATTGCCAACTGCAATGATTGACGCCGGTCTTACCAACAAAGGAAGTCCAAAATAGTCATATTTTTCATGATGCCAGTTGTTTCCTTCAACAAAGTCTTCTGTCATCAAATTAAACCATTTGCCCTTTGGAAGATAATAGTCTACTTCACCGCATTCCTTGAAAATCGGAGCTGCAAGCAAGCTATCTCCAAACATGTACTGTTTATCACAAATGTCGCAGCCTCTGTCTTTGGAAAAATCCATGAACATAGGCCTAAGTACAGGTCTTCCTTCCTCATGTGATCGTACTGCCTGTGCATACAAATAGGGCATTAGTCTGCATTTTAGCCTTACGAACTTCTCAAGAACCTTACATGCCTCCTCATCAAACAGCCACGGCACCCTATAGGAAGATGAACCATGTAGTCTGCTGTGGGAACTTAGCAATCCGAATGCACACCATCTTTTGTATATGTCTGCAGGCGCTGTCTGCTCAAATCCGCTTATATCGTGGCTCCAAAATCCAAAGCCACAGCAGGCCAGCGACAGTCCACCTCTTAAAGTCTCAGCCATTGACGGATAAGTAGCTGAGCAGTCACCGCCCCAATGAACAGGATATTGCTGCCCTCCTGCAGTTGCGGATCTTGCAAAAAGGACCGCCTCATTTTCACCGCGCTTTTTCTTTAGAAGTTCAAAAACACAGCCATTGTAAAGATGTGTATAGTAGTTGTGCATCTTCACAGGATTGGAATTGTCATAATACATGATATCTTTGACCGGTATTCTTTCTCCAAAGTCAGTCTTAAAGCAGTCTACTCCCATATCAAGAAGCACTTCCAGCTTGCTCTGATACCACTTATAAGCTTCAGGATTGGTAAAATCAACTATTCCCATTCCCGGCTGCCAAAGATCAGTTTGCCATACGCTTCCATCTATCTTTGTAACAAGGTACCCTTCATCTTTTGCCTCTTTAAACAACTCTGAATACTGTGAAATATATGGATTGATCCATACGCATATCTTCAGCCCCTTATCATGATACCTTTTAAGCATGCCTACAGGATCTGCAAATGTCTTTTTATCCCATTCAAAGTTGCACCATTTAAACATATCCATCCAATAACAGTCAAAATGGAAAACATGAAGAGGGATATTTCTTTCAGCCATACCATCAATAAAATGGCTTGTTGTTTCCTCATCATAATTTGTCGTAAAGGATGTCGTAAGCCAAAGGCCAAAGGACCAGGCAGGAGGAAGCGCCGGTTTACCGGTAAGCGCGGTATACCTTTCCACAGCCTCCATAGGATCATTCCCAGCTATCATGTAATAGCTTAGTCTTTCCCCTTCAACTGAGAACTGAACTCTTTCAACTTTCTCACTTCCTATTTCAAAAGAGACATCACCTTCGTTGTTGACCAGGACTCCGTATCCTTTATTTGAAAGATAAAACGGGATGTTCTTATATGCTAACTCACTTGCAGTTCCTCCATCCCCATTCCACATATCTACAATCTGCCCGTTCTTAATGAAAGGAGTAAATCTTTCCCCAAGACCATAGATATATTCATCAACATCGATAGCAAGCTGTTCTACCATAAAGCTCTTATCCAGAGCATTATTTAGCATATGAGCCATGTTCCTGTATCCGGTGTCTGTCAGCCGCTTATTATCATGATAAAAAACTATCTCCCAGGGGCCTTTATTTATTTCTGCCCTCAGTCTCCCTGCCTTATAGATGATTTTTTTATCATTTTCAGAAATCTCTACGTTTGGTTTGACATAACTTGTCTTTATATATGGACCGATGTCAACTTCACCATCAAAATGTATGAGTTCGACCTTGATAATATCATCCATAGGACTTGAGAGCCGTATGGTCAAAACTCCAATATTAAGCGCATCACCCCGACCTTCGATATGTGTACAAGGTGCATGTATTTCAAGAACATCATCTTTTATCAGATGATCATGGTATTCTACAGCGTAATTTGGAGTTATCTCTTTACGCATTAGCCAATATCCGTCAGTAAATTTCATAGCACTACACCTTCCTATTTTCTTCAGATTCCCACTTCACTTCCATCCCTGATAAATACAGGTATTGCTGATAGCGGGGTCTCACATTCTATGCTCACGCCACCATCATAGACTTTTCCGGTTTCATATTCGCGCCATTTCCCTTCAGGTATATATACTTTTCTAGACCTGGTGCTTTCATATAGGACAGGACATACCATTATGTCAGGGCCAAACATATACTGGTCTTCAATATCCCACGCGGAAGCTTCTTTTGGAAAATCATAGAAAAGCGGTCTCATTACAGGTGATCCGCTAGTATGTGCCTTTTCCATGATCTTTCTGATATAAGGTCTCATCTTTTCTCTTATATCAATATATTTAACGCAGATATCTTCTATTTCTTTACCATAGGACCATATCTCGTTTTCGGCACCGCTTATGCATTTTCCACCGCCGTGGTCACTTAGAGGTGCCTTGAATGGCTCCCTGTATCCATGAAGCCTGAATACCGGACAAAATGCGCCAAAGGCAAACCACCTTGCAAAGCACTCTTTAAAGGCCTCATCATATATGTTTCCACCATGGAAACCACCTATATCAGTGGTCCACCATGGAATTCCTGCAATTCCCATGTTAAGACCTGCAGCAAGCTGATTCCTCAATGCCATAAATGATGAGTCAATATCACCGGACCATACAAGAGCGCCATATTTCTGAGATCCGACCCAGGCACATCTAATAAGGTTGAGAATATTTTCCTGACCCTCTGATGTCATGCCTTCATAAGCCATTTTTGCATATTCTCTGGGATAAATATTTCCAATTTCCATATCTGCTCCCTGAAAATATCTGTAATTGCTAAACTCATATTTGGTATATTCAGGTTCAGCCTCATCAAGCCAGAATATATGGATTCCCTTTTTATAGTAGTTCTCTTTGATCTTCCCCCACACGAATGACCTCGTTTCAGGGTTAGTGACATCGATAAAGCATGCATCTCCAAGCTGTCCGATTCGCTTTCCATGTTCAGATCTTACAAGCAGCCCCAGCTCTTCCATTTCCTTATAATTTTCACTGTGTTCGTCCACTGTTGGCCATATGGAAACCATAAGTTTCATTCCATACGACTCAAGCTCTTTTACCATGGCTTCAGGATCAGGCCAGTATTCCTTATCAAATTTCCAGTCTCCCTGATTGGGCCAATGAAAGTAGTCTGCAACTATAACGTCTACGCGTATTCCTTTTTCATGGTACTTTCTGGCAACCTCCAAAATCTCGTCCTGAGTCTGATATCTAAGTTTGCACTGCCAAAATCCCATTCCATACTCGGGCATCATTGGGACTTTTCCGGTCACGTCAGCAAATGCCTCTTCTATCTGTGCAGGGGTATCGCCTGCAGTGACCCAGTAATCAATCTGCCTGGCAGAATTCATAGTCCATTCTGTCAGGTTCTTACCAAAAGTAACCTTTCCAATAGCCGGGTTATTCCACAAAAATCCATAGTTCTTATTTGAAATATAAAACGGAACGCTTGCCTGAGAATTTCTTTGAGCCAACTCAAGAACACACCCCTTAAGGTCAAGAAAGGGCTGTTGATACTGTCCCATGCCATATATTTTTTCCCCGCTAGCAGCCTCAAAGCGCACATTGATCTTAAAATTACTGGTCCCCGGAATTGCCTCATACATTCTGGGATCAATTTCAAGTGCACTGTTAAACTCACCAACTATATTCTCTCTAAAGCGGTTCCTGTCATATTCTTCTAAAAGAAGTTCTCCATTTTGGTTATAAAACTTAAGTTTTCCGGTAGGCAAAATATTACATGTAATATTTCCATTAGTAATACTTCCACATTCTCCATCAACTACAACTGTTCCTCTATTAAAGTCCTTTTTATCAAGCGCTCCCAGATTATTTTCCAAAAAGTCTGATCTCATTGTGGCTCTTACTCGCAGGGCATTCTTCCCCCATGCTTCTATCTTTAATAGTTCGCCATCATTTCTTCTGATCAAAGCTCCATCCGTCTCTTTTAACATACACTTCCTCCGCTAAAACAAATCATTCCTTCACTGCTCCGGCTGTTAATCCGCCAACTATTTCTTTTTGCAAAAATACGAAAATGAAGACTACAGGTAAAACCAAAATCGCTCCATACGCCATGATACAATTCCACTTTGTTCCATATTTGCTTATAAATTTGTAGATATTTGCTGTAAGAGGGCGCATTTCCGGTTTTACATTAAAGGTCATGGAATAGGCAAGATCATTCCATCCATTAAGAAATGAAATAACAGTTACTGTAACAATTCCGGTTCTTATCGCAGGTATCATAATGTAAAAAAATGACTTTACAACACCACATCCATCAATCCTTGCCGCTTCATCCAAAGATACCGGTACTGACTTAAAATATGGTCTTAAGGTAACAACAATAAAAGGAACTGACGCCGATGATATGGCAAGGGCCGGTGCTACAAAAGTTCCGAGAAGATGCATCTTGCTAAAAGTAAGATACATAGGTGTGAGCATTAAAGATGCAGGAAGCATCTGAGTTACAAGAAAGATCAGTAAAAAGACTTTACTTCCCTTGACGTTGTAACGCCCAATTCCGTAAGCTGTGGGAATTCCAAATACAAGTGAAAAGCACATGGATAAAAGTGCGATAACTGTGCTGTTTTTTAATGATAAAAGAAAGTCCCTGTCTGAAAAATTAACTATCCATGGATCAAAGGTGAAAGAATGGGGATAATAGGTCAGTACCTTCCCAAAGATTTCACTATCAGACTTTAAAGACATGGTTATTAGCCAGTAAACCGGAAAAAGAAATGTTACCCCTATAATAATAGCTAAAATGCTAAATATTATGTTTTTCCTGCCGGTTTTGGAATTGAGATAGCCAATATAAGCATTATTTTTTTCCATACCTCAATCGTCCTCCCTTGTTATAAGTCTTAAGTAGAAAAGACCTACCACGAACAAACAGACAAAAAGAACCAGTGCCGCTGCAGAACCCTGCGAGAATTCATACTTGGTAAATGATAGAGAATACGCATATGTACCAAGCACATCGGTACTGTTAAGCGGTCCGCCGCTAGTCATGATAAACATAAGATCAAAAGCCTTGAAAGTGTAGATAAATCCAAGCATCAGCACTGCAAGGATCGAAGATCTCATAAGTGGTAATGTAATATAGACAAATCTCTGAAGCGGTCTGGCTCCATCTACTGATGCGCTGTCGTAAATATCATGTGAGATATTGGTAAGTCCCGAGGTAAGAAGAAGCATATTAAATGGGATTCCCACCCAGCAGTTAACAGCTATAACCGCAGCTAATGCAGTTTTTGTGCTTACAAGCCATTCTACCGGCGCTGATATTGCCCCAATCTTGATAAGAAGATCATTGATGACTCCTTCAGAAACGCCAAACATGTTTTTTCCAAGCATGGCTGTTACAGACATTGGCATCATGTAGCCAACGAGAACAAGGCCTCTTATAGGGCCTGCCAGTTTAAATTTTTTTGAAAATAGAAGTGCCAGGATAAATCCAATGCTAAACTGGAATATGAGGCATGCTATTGTAAATATGATCGTATTTTTAAATACCAGGATAAATGTCGGATCACTAAAGAGCTGCGCATAGTTTTGCAGCCCTACAAACTTTGATGTCCCCTTGGCAAAGTTTTTAACGTTAGTATCCTTCAGGCTGAGAATAATGTTATATATAAGCGGATATCCAAGAATAGCAAGAATATATATAACGCCCGGCAAAATAAATGCATAGGCTTCCAATGTCCGCTGTCTCACTCTTTTGTTATTCATGAATTAAGCTCCTTTTAGAAACAGCCAGACCTGTTCGTCTGGCTGTTCTTTCATCTCATATAGGTAACAGTTTAGTTAGCCAATCGGGCTTGCTGCAAGTATTGGAGCAACCTTTTCTGCTGCTTCAGTCATGGCAGTTTTAGCATCTTTTTCTCCTATAAGAACTGACTGTTCAGCTGTATAAAGAGCTTCGGAAATAGTTGGCCATTCAGGATGTGGTCCTCTTGCTACCGCATAATTCATTGAATCGTTAAATACAGCATATCTTTCATCTGCTGTCCAGAAATCCTTAAGAGTTGCAGCATCAGATCTTACGGCAAGCTTTCCGGCGATTTCGCACCAGTCTGCGTTGTTTTCAGCTGTCATCATATATTCAAGGAAATCTATACACTCTTCTTTATACTCTGTTCCTTTGCATACGCCAAAGTTTTCTCCACCTATTACAGATGCATTCTTTACATCTTTAGGAAGAAGCGCGAACTTATAATTATCAGTACTGAGCTTTACATCTCCACTATCTATCTGAGAAATCTGCCATGTACCAGATTCAAGCATTGCTGCTTTTCCTGCTGCAAATGCATTTAAAGCATCACCCTGGCCCCAGTTGATAACTTCCTTACTCATAAGTCCTTCATTAACAAGTTTTCCAAGGAAATCAAGAGACTTTATTGCTCCATCGGATGACAGTGTTGATACATCAGCTCCGGCTGAATACAACCATGGAATAAACTGGAAAGTTCCTTCCTCATTGCTGATAGCACTCATTGCAAAGCCATATACGCTATTTGCAGGATCTGTACATGCTTTGGCTACCTCATACATCTCATCCCAGGTTGTCGGAGGAGCTGTAAATCCATTTGCTTCCAAAATATCCATGTTGCAAAGAAGTGCCAGACAGTTTGAATTGTTAGGAAGACCATATATGTTCCCTTCTGCATCCATACAGCTGCTCAAAGGGCCTTCATAGAAGTTATCAAGTTCACCCCACTCTTTAAGTTCCGCAGTAATATCCTCAAATACTCCAAGGGAGATATAAGAAGACATATCCGGTGAATCAACCATTCCGATGTCAGGTAATTCTCCTGAAACAGCACCTATTGTATACTGATTCATCAGCTCTTCTCTTGAAACAAAAGTACATGTCACTTTTACTTTGTCCTGCATGGAATTATACTGATCAGCAACCTTATTAAGTGCATCTGCTTCATGCTCAAAATAATGCCATACAGTTACTTCAGGACGACTGTCATTTGCATTAGCATTAGCTGTAGTCTGCTCTGTTTGAGTAGTTTGCTCTGCTGCAGGCTTTTCTTCAGTCTTAGTTTCTGTGCTTGTCTGTTCAGTTGCTGCATTCCCGCAACCTGCGATGGCCGAAGCCAGCATTGTTGTAAGCAATAACATTGATACCGTTCTCTTTTTCATCTTCCTCTCCTTCCACTCTATTGAGTATATAAATCATTGATATATTGAGTATAGAAAAAAACTCTTTTGCCATAAACTTTCATAATTAAGAAAAGAGGAATAAAATAAGGAACAATTTTAAGAAAAATCTTAAAATCGTTCCCATTTTAATCTCAGATCTGATTACGCATGTACTCTGTCACCGTTTCTCCTGTGATCTCGTGGAATATCTTTGAAAAGTACTTAGTATCTGAATATCCCACCTTTGCCGCAACATCATCTTTATTTTCTAAGCCATTTTTTAGAAGGGCCTTGGCCACTTCAACCCTGTAGCGTTTCATATACTTAACAAAGCTTTCATTCATTTCTTTTGCAAAAAGACTACAGAAGTATTCCGCCGTGATTCCAAGCCTTAATGCGATTTCTTTCTGGGAAAGAGGTGATGCGTACTCACGCTCTATTATTTTAAGGCTCTTTAAAATAATAGGATGAACATTGAGCTTATCATCTTTTTCGCTTTTCTTATCATATATTTCATTGTTGATCTTATTTATTACATTTTCTACATCTTCCATAATGAGCGGCTTAACAAGATAGTCTGTAACTCCCAATGATATTGCCTGTTTTGCCAGCTGAAATTCTTCATATGCGCTGACAATAACGAATTTGATATTGTCGTTATTTTTCTTGGCTTCTTTGATCAGTTCAATTCCGTCCATGTAGGGCATTTTGATATCTGTAAACACCACTTCAGGCTTGCATGCCTTTATCAGTTCCAATGCCTTTTTTCCATCCGGTGCATCGGCGACTACCTCACATTCCTCCGAAACCATCTGTATTAAATTCTTAAGTCCCCGTCTTGCTCTTTGTTCATCTTCAGCAATTATTATCCTCATTTCCCATCCCCCTTACATCAACAGCATGCCCTAATATAGCTTGCCTTCCGGAACCGGTAATAAAAATCTGAATTCGCATCCTTTTCCCTGTTCAGTGTTTAGAAGAACCGAAACATTGGAGCCAAAAAACAGCTTCATTCGCGAAAATGCATTTCTAATACCAATTCCAATCTTGCTGGTATCAATATCTTTCCCCTCAAATATTGCATTTATATTATCAGCTACATCCCTCGGCATTCCTTTGCCGTTATCGCTAATAGTCACTTCTATTGTATTCTCTTTTCTTTTTCCGGAAATAACGAGTCTTCCTCCGGATTCAAGTCCTTCAAAGCCATGAATTATCGCATTTTCAACGAAGGGTTGAAGCATAAGCTTGCAGCAAGGCCAATCCTTGACTTCTTCCTCCACATTTATCTCATAATCAAAGGTATCTTCTAATCTGAACTTCATTAAATACAGATACTGCTCTGTCCAGGCCAGTTCCTGATACAAAAAAACATTCTGGCTCTTTTGACCAAATGAGTAGCGAAGTATGTTCGATAGCTTCTTTATCAAGAGTGCTACTTTGTGATTTCCTACGTCCATTGCCTCGTAGTTGATCGTATTTAAAGTATTGCATATAAAATGGGCATTTATCTGTGTTTCCAGTGCATTTCGTTCCGCTTCATGCTGCCTTGCTATAGATTCGACCATTTTTTGATGATTAATTTCAACTTCCGTCTCCTTATCTTTAAGGGCAATTAGCATGTCGTTATACGCCGCGGCCAGTTGCCAAACTTCATTTTCTCCCTCTATATTTACCGGGAGGTGCTTACCCTCCTTTGTTATATAATACATGGTTCTCGTTATGCGCCTTATTGGTTTTAAGATTTTCTGAATATTGGCGAATATCACAAGGCATAGTATAAAAATCAACACTCCGTACAAAGGCAGTGCTTTTTTAAATATAGAATCTATATATGCCTTCGTTACGGCCTCATCATAGGCTATATTTAAAGTCCATTTGGCATCCGGAATATCTGCGCTGATTTTATGAAGATTATTGGATGTTAAATACTCCTTTTCACTTACCCACAAATTTTGATCATCATTATGAAATATTATGTTGCCATTATCATCTGTAACATATCCAAAAAGGTAGTTAATATTGCATGAATCAATGTAATTTGTATATTGCCTGAGAATATCTGCACTGTATGTAAGACAAAGGACATATTCTATGTTTTTTATATTATGGGTCATTCCAAGCATCGGAAAAAAGATATGAAAAACATCAGCATTTTTTTCAATTTCAATACTTGCTGCCCGCTTGTTTACTACGCACCGTGGAAACTCTCCTGTAGATACCCTATCCAAAACTTTATTGTACTGAGAGATCAAATAGTCATTATCGTCTTCAGTCCATATTTCTGTTACCGCAGTCCTATAATGAATTGTCTGGTATACAAGCCCATCCTTGTTAACAACGGCCATGGCATATAACTTGTTTGAGTTCCTGCCATAAGAATTTAATATTGTTTGAACATTCATCTTATTTTTATAGCTGTTGTCTTTATGGTAATCATTCACAGCTTCGCATACTTCAGCTGAAGTTGCCATAACTGCTCCTGTGTATATATAACTGCTCATATGAACAGTAATAAGGTCCTTGGCACTGCCAAGGATTGAACTCTCAAGACTCTTTTGTGAGTCTACCAGGTGGTTATAATAATAGTTTTGCAAATAATGCTGGAAAATTGCCGCAGTTCCAATAACTGAAAGAATATAGATTGTCATGAAATAGCACCATATATGCGCTTTATAATATGACTTAAGATCGCCCCAAAGCATTTTTACGGTATTAATCATAGTTCTCCCCTTATCCCCAACAATCAAACCGTCATGCCAAAAAAGATATCATTATTATATAATCTCATACCCAAAAAGACCATAAGTCAAAAGTAAGTCAAAAGAACCGTCCCCTTTTGACTTCTTTTGGGCACAATTTAGCAATAAGAGATAAGCCTTTGGGATGCTTTGTATAGGATAATACAAAGTAGCAGAAGGCTTTTTTTTTGGAGGAAAGGCAACAGTGGGGGCATTTGAAAGCGGAATTTACAGAAATATCTTTAAAGAGATAGGAAAAACAGATAAGGAAATTGAAGATAGGTTAAAAGAAATCGTGGAGACTTTTTTCTACGATGAAAAGGAGCGAATTTATCACGAAGCTCCGGATAATATGGGGTATCTTACAGATACCGGCAATAACGATGCCAGAACTGAGGGAATGTCTTATGGCATGATGATGTGTGTACAGCTTGATATGAAGGAAGAATTTGACCGCATCTGGAAATGGGCTAAGACATATATGTACATGGAGGATGGCGAAAATGAGGGCTATTTTGCCTGGTCATGCCAGACAGATGGCATCAAAAATGCCTACGGTCCTGCTCCTGATGGAGAAGAGTTTTTTGCCATGGCTCTTTTCTTTGCGTCCCACAGATGGGGAGATGGCAAAGGAATCTTTGAATATTCAAGGGAAGCAAAGGATTTGTTAAGAGCCTGCCTTCATAAGGGTGAAAACGGAAGACCCGGAACTACAATGTGGAATAAGGAAAATCATCAGATTTTGTTCGTTCCGGGAAGCCCATTTACAGACCCGTCCTACCATCTTCCTCATTTCTATGAGCTCTTTTCACTGTGGGCATATGAAGAGGACAGAGAATTCTTTAAAAAAGCTGCAGATGTCAGCAGAAAATACCTTGCAAAGGCATGTCATCCTGTTACCGGACTTAGCTCTGAATATGCTAATTTCGATGGCACTCCGCTGGATGAGGAGCTTCCATGGGGATATTATGGTAATTTCTTTAGCGATGCATACAGAACCGCAGCAAATATCGGCCTTGATTCGGTGTGGTTTGGCGATGATGAAGGGCAGCTCTCTGTTCCACTTCGCATGATGAAATTTTTCGGCACTGACCTTGAAGCAGGCAGATGTACTTACAAAGTCGATGGGACTCCGGTTGAAAAATGTGTCCTTCATCCTGTAGGCTTACTAGCCACAATCGCTCAGGGAGCGCTTACTGTTCGCTATAGTAAAGAAAAAGATTCTGATTTTGAAATTGCAAAAAAGTGGGTGGACTGGTTCTGGAATCAGCCCCTTAGAAAGGGCGTCCGCAGGTATTACGACAACTGCCTGTATATATTTGCTTTTTTGGCTCTTTCAGGTAATTATCGAATCTGGTAAACTGACTTTTTTGTTTTGGAATTATTTGCAGAAAAAATGCTGCGCATCATTCTCAAGTAAGGGAAAATGCGCAGCTTTTATAAATTACAAGTGTTTTTTAATTTGTTCAATTACAATCTTGAGAGCCTTTATTCTTGCATACTTTTTATCAACTGACTCAAGCACATACCATGGCGCAAATGTTGTGCTGGTCTTTTCTATCATCTCATCAATTGCAGTCTCATAGAGATCCCACTTATCACGATTTCTCCAGTCTTCGTCTGTGATCTTCCACTGTTTTTCAGGTGTATTCTGTCTGTCAGTGAAACGCTCCAGCTGAGTATCCTTGTCTATCTGCACCCAGAATTTGATTATAACTGCTCCCCAGTCAGAAAGCTCTTTTTCAAACTCATTGATCTCATTGTAAGCTCTTTTCCAGTCATTCTCAGAGCAGAAGCCCTCAAGCCTCTCAACCATTACTCGTCCATACCAGGTCCTGTCAAAAACGGTAATGTGCCCGGTCTTAGGAAGTCTTGTCCAGAATCTCCAGAGATAGTGCCTTGCTTTCTCATGAGGTTCCGGGCTTGCTATTGGCTCTACCACGTAATCCCTCGGATCCAGGGCTTCAGTAATTCTCTTTATATTGCCGCCTTTTCCTGCCGCATCCCAGCCCTCATAAGCAATAATGACAGGGATTTTCTTTCTGTAAACCTTATTTCCAAGGTCTCTTAACTCCTTCTGAAGTTTTTCAAGCTCTTCGTCATACTCCTCATCAGTCAGAACCTTGTCATCAAGGGAGATATCAGAGAGCTTTGTCACTTTCTCCATTGGGAAAGTATTCTGAAGGATAGGCACATTCATCCTCTGATTGGTCAGGGCAATATCTATCCCCTGATTCAAAAATCTCAAGACCTCAAACTCAGCAACCTTCTTGTCTGTAGCATCAATGATGTACCATGGAGTTCTGGATTCATTAGTATCTTCAAGGTATCGCTCAAATACATCAAGACAGCTGTCGTAATTCTTGTTCTGCTTTATATCATCATCGTCAACTCTCCACTTTGTGTCCTTGCTATCAAGAAGGTTATCCAGGCGCTTTTTCTGTTCTTTTTTAGAAATATGGAAAAAGAACTTCATAACAAGATATCCATTATCGCAGAGCTGCCTCTCGAAAACGTTTATCGAATGGACTTTCTTTTTGTATTCCTCTTCGCCAAGCTTCCCATCAATTACGCCACTGACCACCTCGTTCATCCAGCAGGTGTCATAAAATCTGAACTTTCCGGCTTCAGGGATCTCTTTTATAAACCTGTAAAGGAATGGATATCTTTTTTCCTCATCACTTGGCTGCCTGTCCATAGTTGCAACCCTGAAAAATCTGGGATCGATATTCCTTATTACTTTACCAATCAGCGCCCCTTTTCCTGCAGCATTCCAGCCTTCAAAAATTACCATAACTGGAAGTCCTGCCTCTTTTATCCTCATCTGCAAGGCAGTCAAATGGGCTCGTTCCTCTTTGATCCGCATTTTCAGTTCATCTGCATCTGAATAATCAGGTTTAACAAAATCCTTAAGCATGGCGCACCTCCTACAAGTCACAGGGACGGTTCTTTTGTCTTGTCAATTTGTTGTCGCATGTTTGTTATAACGATAATATATATATTTTATTGTAACAGAATATTTGTCCCCATGGTCCATTAAATTCGCAATTTATGAACAGTGCATAAATACATCTGATTAGCGGGATTTTTGGCAAAAGACTACTATTAAATGGGGTTAGTATTTATTACTGGAGGTATAGTATGAAACAAGCAATTTACTTAGTTTACGTAGCATTACCTGTTATTTTGCTATGGGGAGCAAAATTTTCAGGAAAAAGATTCAACGATGGTTTTCTGTCTCTGGAGCAGACAAAGGCCATTCAGGGATTTCTGGCAATCTGTATCATGCTCCATCACATCGCGCAGAAAACCTGTGCGTCCTGGATACAGCCGCAGACGCGCATAGTTCACGGTCTTGACATGTTCGTGCCTATTGGATATCTCTTGGTATCTGTATTTCTCTTTTTCAACGGATATGGAGTCTACAAGAGCTATCACACCAAGGAAAACTATCTTGAAGGCTTCATAAAAAAGCGTATCCTGCCTGTTGTTCTGGCTCTTTACACAACCACGGTGATCTTTTTTATTGCAAGGCTCCTTGTCGGAGAAAAAATGGATGCAAAGCAGGTAATTCTTTACCTTACAAGCATACAGCTCTGTAATCCAAATACCTGGTATGTAATAGTTTTGCCGTTCTTTTATCTGGCATTCTATTTTTCTTTTAAATTCATAAAAAAGGATGGGCTCGCAGTTCTCGCAACCACTGCATTTGTGGTGCTTTACATGCTGCTTGGCACCAGAATTGACCACAATGACTATTGGATAAGGGGCGAATGGTGGTACAACTGCGTATTCTTGTTCCCTGTAGGTATTATCTTTGCCAAATTTGAGGATAAGATAATCCCTCACCTGAAAAAACACTACTGGGTATATCTTGTTGCAGCACTTCTGCTCTTTTACCCGCTATATATTTATTCCGGATTTATCTGTAATATATTTGGTTACTATGGAGATAACTGGGGAGCTCCCGACACTGTTTTTAGAAGAAGAGTAAGCCTTCTTTCACAGGTATTTTTGACAACAGAATTTGTCTTCACTGTTCTGCTTATAAATATGAAAGTTGCTTTTGGAAACAAATTCCTTAAGTTCATGGGAACGATAACTCTGGAATTCTATCTTATACACGGCCTTTATGTAGAGTTATTTGGCTGGCAGTTTGACGGCGGAGTGCCTTCTCCACACCATATTAAATACGTTTTGGTGTACGTGCTCGTAGTATTTGCTCTGGGTGTTCCATCCGCAATGCTATTAAAAAGACTCCACGGAGTAATCTTACGCAAGCCTGACGCAATTACTTCACATTCACGCAAGGCTGCTTAAAAAACAAGCTCTGATAGCAAATGCTATCAGAGCTTGTTTTTCCTGACAAAATTCGTACTTCCCTCTCATTGTTATAATATAAAAATAGCATAATCCGTTTAACAAATTTGTGCAATTTCATTTAACATATTTGTGCTATAAAATTTAACGAATACGTGATGTCTTGCTTTACTAATTTGGCAAAACTCACCTAAATATTAATAATCACTGTATGTCAGATAAGCTTTAGTCGTGTTCTTTTTTCATTGATTCACAAATATTAAGAAGAATCTCAACATTTTTTACCATGGAATGAATTGGAACATACTCAAATCTTCCATGTGCATTTTCGTACCCTGCAGAAAGGTTGGGACAAGGCAAGCCTCTAAATGACAGTGCTGCTCCGTCTGTACCTCCTCGGAATGGCTCACATACAGGTTCTATACCGGCTTTTTTTATGGCATCCTTCAAAATATCAATAAGAAATGGTGTTTCTTTTAACACTTCATGCATATTGCTGTACTGATGTGTTATTGTAAGTACCACTCTGTCCTGTCCATATTTTTCTCTTAGGTCATCTGCGCACTTTCGAAGAAAGTCTTCACGCTTACGGAAGTTATCATGGTCAAAATCACGAATGAGCAGCCTTACCTTAGCATTCTCGCAATCACCAACGCATGAAATGACATGGTAAAAGCCTTCTGTTCCTTCAGTAAACTGTGGCTTTTCTTCCTGGGGAAGCATTCCCATCATGTGAGACGCCATATCTACGGCATTAACCATTATTCCTTTGGCTGTTCCTGTGTGAACGCTCCTGCCTATAAACTCAAATACTGCTTCTGAAGCATTAAACGTCTCATCCTCATACCATCCAAGGTGGTCGCCGTCCAGCGTATATGCCAGTTTGGCGCCGAATCTGTTAAGATCAAGGTCTCTTGCCAATCCGCCAACTTCTTCATCAGGTGTAAAGGCCAGACTTATATCTCCATGCTCTATTTCATCATGAGCACAAAGATACTCCGCCATGGTCATTATTGCTGCTATAGAGGCCTTATCATCCCCTCCAAGGAGCGTCGTTCCATCTGTTAAAATAAGATCCTGCCCAATATACTGCTGCAAATTCGGATAATCTGCAGCTCTCATCACTATATGCTTATCCTCATTAAGAACGATGTCCCCGCCATCATATTTTTCCAAAACCCAGGGATTAACGCCTGTACCACTAGCATCAGGAGCTGTGTCCATATGCGCTATAAATCCAATGGCTGTTCCTTTACTATCTGCTGAATTAGAAGGTATCCTGCCATATATTACGCACCTTTCCTCATCAAAAAACACATCGGAAACACCAATTTTTATCAGTTCTTCCTTCAAAACGCCTGCAAGATCTCTTTGCTTATCAGTCGTTGGCCAATGACCTGCAAAAGGCTGCGACTGAGTATCGATTCTTGCGTAGCGCATCATTCTTTCTTTTACCTGTTCATATATATCACTGTAATTCATAATGCTGATTTCCTTTCAATTTGTTTAATAATAATCTATTTCTACGCATTATGCTCTAGCCTCTCATATTTTCAAGCAAATTGTGGACCTTGCCAGCTCTTTACTTTTCTGGCTATTCTTTTTATTATATTCTCTGCGCCTTTCATTCTTCAAGGCGCTATTTTAAATGAAAGAATAGATGATTTAATGCCATGAACAATAATATAAAGGGAATTCTTTTTACTATATTAGGAGCAGCTTGCTGGGGACTGTCAGGAACAATGGGACAGTATCTCTTCGACGTCCAGAATATGGACAGTAGATGGCTTGTACCAATAAGACTTGGTCTTTCGGGAATTTTGATTCTTGCATATTGCATGATTAGGCATAAAGACACTGTGATCAAGCCCTGGAAGACAAAAGAAACGTCTTTTTGGATGCTTGTTTATGGAATACTAGGCGTAAGTACCTGCCAGTTCCTGTATTTCCTTACTATCGAACTCTCCAATGCTGCCATAGGAACAATCATGCAGGACCTGGCTCCAATTTTCATACTTCTTTTTACCTGTCTTCATCTAAAAAGATGGCCAAAGATATCTGAAATCATATCTATTGCGCTTGCAATTTCAGGTGTATTTCTTTTGACAACTCATGGGGATATAGCACATTTATCAATGCCGGTTTCTGCGCTGATCGCTGGAGTTGGCAGTGCGTTCTGCGTAATGATCTACAACGTTCTGGCTCCCAAGATAACAAAAGAAATCCCTGTCATCGTTGCACAAGGATGGTCATTCTTATTTGGCGGCATACTTTTGGGATTTACTTTCAAAATATGGACAATTCCTTATGTTCCAAACATTTATGGTTTGTTTGGAATAGCTTTTGTTGTAATAGTAGGAAATGTCTGCGCATTCACCCTCTATATAAGCGGTGTATCCAAAATTGGTCCTCAAAAAGCAATTCTTTATAGCTTTGCAGAACCAATAACTGCAGCGCTACTTTCAACTTTTGTGCTAGGAAGCAAGTTTACTGTGTATGACGCTGCAGGTTTTGGTCTCATATTTCTAATGCTATGGATGATAACTTTCTCCAAAGAAAAATAATCACGTAGTTATCTCTATTAGTGATACCTATGAACACGTTTTATACCTGGTGCGATTGCTTTTTGAGGACAAACCAGCAGGCAAAGGTGACAGCCAACACATTTTTTTCCGTTAAGTACGGGATGTCTGTTTTCATCAAGCTTAATTGCCTGATGCCCTCCGTCTTTACATGAAATCATGCACCTTCCACATCCAATACATCGTTCTTTGATAAATCTCGGGAATACGACTGTATCCCTTCCAAGGGTATCTGTCGTACTACTTAATGTATCAAGTCCAAGGCCTATAACTTCCTTAACGCTTCTATAGCCCTTCTCAGCAAGATACATATTGAGCCCGGCTTTAAGGTCGTCTATGATTCTATAACCATATTGCATTACTGCGGTAGTGACCTGCACAGATTCTCCGCCCAAAAGCATGAACTCCAAAGCATCCTGCCAGGTCTCAACGCCGCCCATGGCAGAAATATGCATTCCATTAAGAGCCGGATTCAGTCCAAGTTCTGATATGAATCTTAAAGCGATAGGCTTGACTGCATTGCCACTATAGCCTCCCACAGCGCTATGTCCATGAACTGCTGGAGCTGCAACGTAAGTATGAATATTTAAGCCTGTTATAGACTTAATAGTATTAATTGCCGCTATGCCATCTGCTCCACCTCTCTTAGCGGCCTCAGCCGCAGGACTCATGGAAGCTACATTGGGAGTGAGTTTTGCCAGAACCGGTATATTGGTTGCATTTTTAGCTGCTCTGGTAAATCTTTCCACCAGCTCTGGGACCTGTCCAATGTCACTTCCAAGCCCGCCCTCTGCCATGTTAGGACAGGAAAAATTAAGTTCTATGGCATCTGCTCCATTTTCCTCGCAAAGTCGTGCAAGCTCGCCCCACTCATCTTCATTTTGCCCCATTATTGATGCAAGTATAAATTTAGAAGGGTAATTCTCCTTTAATCTTCTAAAGATTTCCATGTTTTCAGCGACACTGTGATCAGAAAGCTGTTCTATATTTTTAAATCCGACGATGCTGCCATCATTGCCGGTAATCGCTGAAAAACGTGGAGATGCCTCGTGTATATCAAGTGAGCATATTGTCTTAAAGCACACGCCTGCCCAGCCTGCTTCAAATGCATTTGCACACATTTCATAGGTGCTTGCCACAACAGAGGATGATAAAAGAAATGGATTCTCCAGAGGGATTCCGCAAATATCACATTTCAGAGCATCTTCATTATTTGGGATAGGCGTTTCGCATTCTTTTTTTACCTGAGAATACATGCGATTCATAATATCTCTGATTTCTACTTTCCCTGAGCGAACGCATAATTTCTCGCAAGGTGCCGGACAGGTAATACATGGATTCTTTTCCGGCATTCTTTGTGCTGCTGTCTGTTCGTTCTTAAACCAAATACTTCTAAGGATGTCTGATGGTTCTATCTCATTACAAGCATCATTACATGGTGCATCGGCACATAATGCACAGTGTATCATGTCTACTCTTTTTATAGTCTGATTTTCCTGAAGCAACACACACCTCCACTTAATATTTTAACGGTATTATGTTAATATTATATACATAGAATGATTCACTTGAAAGAGAGGACCTTAATATGGCAGAAAGAAGCAACGAACAGAAAAGCTTTTTTAAGAACCTGCACACGGACCAGTATAAATGGTATGATTTCTTTCTTATTCCGCTTATAGTGACAATTGTAATGATGTTAGTCGGGCAGACGGGATTTCTCGTAATCACTGAAGTTTTATTGAAACCGATTATCAACGATAACAATGTTGATTTTCTAACAATATTTCAACAGTATTCTACCTTCCTGGGAATATGGATTATAGCTTTACTTTATTGCTACTTTACCAAAAAAAACAGACCAATAATTAAGGCTTTAACACCTTTTTGCAAAGGAAATACAGTGAAATACCTGCTTTTAGGTCTTTTAATTGGTTTTGCTCAAAATGCATTTTGCATTATGGTGGCTTTGCTGCATAAAGATATCCATATTTATTTTGATTCATTAAATCTATTGCAGGTAATACCACTTTTTATAGTTGTATTTATTCAGTCCAGCGCAGAAGAATTACTTTGCAGGGGCTTTCTGTATCAGAGACTAAGAAGGGGATATAAAAATCCTGCTATAGCGGTTGTAGGAAATGCTCTGCTGTTTTCACTGCTGCATGCAGCTAATCCGGGAGTGTCTCCACTTGCTCTTCTTAGTCTCTTTGTTGCTGGACTTCTCTATTCACTTATGGTTTATTATTGCGATTCAATATGGATGGCTATGGCAGCACACGCAGCCTGGAATTTCACCCAGAACATTATATTTGGACTTCCAAACAGTGGTAACGTATCGCCGGTTTCAATCTTTAAACTAGATGCATCTACAGCCATGGATAGTTTTGCATATAACGTAGGATTTGGTGTTGAAGCAACAATTGTAGCTATAGCACTTATAATATTAAGCAGCATTGCAGTTTATCTATGGGGAAGCAAAAATAATAAAAAGCCAACTGAAATCTGGAATTAAAAGCAATGCGCCGAACTTTCGTTCGGCGCATTATATTTATCACGATTTAATTCTCTTTACCCCATTTCCGGTTCCAGGTTTCCATAATTTCATCCCATGCCGATGGATGTAAAAGATATATCGCAATAATGATCTGTAAAACAGATAGAATCATATTGAGAACTATATCAGAGGTTTTTAAAGTGCCTTCCATTACTCCAGCTTCAGAAACCAGATCCAAATTCATAAAAGCATAAACATCATTTATCGCATGCATGAGCATTGAAGGAAGTAAACTTCCACTCCTGATAAATAGTGCACAGAGCAAAAACCCTGCCGCACTGGTTGAAATAACCTGTAAAAGCGCCGCCAGAAGTGTAGCACCGGCAAAAAAATTGAAACCATGAACTGATCCAAATATCAAAGAAGTCACTATTGCTATCCATATTATATGTGACTTCTTTTTATTTTGCCTCATCAGATATGACACAGGAAGTCCTCTGAAAACGGTCTCTTCAACAGTTCCTGCAACACCTGCCATTAGTACAGAGTGAAGAGTCGGTGCTCCCAAATTAGTTTTTAGAATAAGCGAAGTAATAATATCAGGAAGCAGCACGATAACAAGGATAATTAAGCCTGTAATTAACCATCTTTTAAGATCTTTTGTCTTTAGGGAACCCTCATACTCAGGATAAAACCACCTTTTATGAACAAGTAAAGTCAATAATGCTCCAAGTATCATCCCTATATACATGATCTCTTCTTTCGGAAGCGGAATCACATTTCCCAAAATTACCGCCACTATAACTGAGATAAAGTATGTAAAAAGGTACCCCCAGATAATAAGCAATATGGATCCAATAAACCAGTGTTCATTAAAAATTTTGTGATTAATGATCTTCTTTTGTCTTTCCATGCTTGAGACTCTCCTTACACATTGTTATATTATTTTAAATACCCTAACTTTTTACTGCACGTTTACTATCTTTGAAGTCATCTTTCTCTGATATACATCAGTTAAAACTCCGCCAATTATATAGTCACCATCCTCTATTGCTTTGAATTCAACCTTCGGACTGCCGCTAGCTGGTACAACAACAGGCCTTCCTTCTGTTGTAGAGCTTGTTAGCTCACCATCCTGTGTGTATCTGTCAAATACAAACTGCAGAGTGTCTCCGGCCTCCAGCTTTCCCATTCCCTTTGAATCAAGGATCGCTCCTACAGCTTCAGAGAAGCTGTTGTCATATCCGACAATAGTTCCTTCTGTCGGTAGATCGCCTTCATTCTGAACAGGATTCCACTCAATGTATAAAATAATATCTTCACCGGCAAGCTTTGCTTTTACTCTTCCATTATATACATAGCCCTCATCCGTCTTTTTTACAGGCTCTGCATCGTAGCTTACAAGCTCACCACCAATATAGACCCAATTTCCTGTGACACCAACCATTGGATGGCCCTTTGAATCATTTTTGCCAAAATGGCTTGATCCCAGATACTTCATTTCACCAGCATTTTCTACCTGATAAAGATTAGTCTTACAGTCAGCTATGATTTCCCAAATACTCTCATCTAGCTCCAGACTGTACCCTTCACCTTCTTTGCTCAAAGGAATATCCACAAGTGCCTCGCTGTTGTCATAATCTTCAAAGCCTTCTATATACCATTCTTCTTGTGTGTCATCCTGCATTTTTAGGACGAGATTATTTAACATTTCTGTAGTACTGGATGAAGATAAAAGGGTTTCCAGTAGAGCGTTGGAAACGTATTCCTCGCTTTCCATTGCCTTTTTCTTCTGAGCTGCCATGATACTGAATGCATCATCATAGAGCCTGTATTCATTCTCATTTCCTAAAGCCACAAGCTGCTTTCTGGTATCTGTGTAGGCAAACGTGAATTTATACGGGAATGCAAATGCTTCACCGTTTATGCCGTCTGCAGAATTCTTATTCCTATATAAGATACTGGCTCTGACTGAATCTATTACCTCATCAATATCTTCATCTGCAGCAATGGTATTGTCATAATCTGCTTCTTTCAGCTTAGACAAAAAGTCTATTAGGTCAATCTGAAGGTCACTGCTAAATGCATATGCATCATTAGCTGCTACTGCTACATCCGCAAAATCCTTTTTGCTGTTCTTTACTGCGTCATCTGTTTTAGCGAATAGGCCGCTAAGCTTAGCATATGCTGGTTTTGCCAGGGATGTATCTATTAATGAAAGTGTTGATCTTGTATCAGTTTTTCCATCTGCTACAGCAGTATTAAGCTGATCAAAACAAGAAATAATATCAGTAGCAAGGGATTCGGTTGGCATAGTAGGATCCTGAGCAAGCTTACCGAAAGGTGATACATAGTACCATCCGCAGCCTCCCTCAACTTCTTCAGATGCAAGATAATAATCCGTATAAGGCTCAAGTGCAGCTGCAATTTCGATGTCCTGCATCAGGCAGGCATCAAACCCAATAAGGTCAAATTTGATACCACTATTATCTATTGCGCTGATTAGCTCGCTGACCGGCATCGTGCCGTTACCTTCTTGTCTCTTATTCAGATCATCCTGACCATACCCCATGAATACTCCGCCGCCATGATCCCAGAATAACAGCATATATCTGTCAGCCGGGTACTTCTCTTTTGCCCAGGTAAGAAAATCTGAAAGAGCTTCTTCCCGGCTCATACATGTATCATCAGGCACGTCCTCTACCATGGTGAGATTGCCACCTTTTATTTCATATCTGGCCACGGTTTCATTTTTTATTCCTTTTGTAAACCATCTGCCGCAGCCGCCTGCCTGCATGACAAATGTGACTCCATCTCCCTGCTTTGTTGCCTCTTTTATCTGCCTTAAATTAAGGGAAGCAAGTCCCGCCTTGTCCTCAAGGTTGGATCCTATTACATAAGTAAGAACCACTACATTTTGAGCGTCTGAATAGTCTGTGTAAAAATGTTCTCTACTTGGATCAAACTCTTTAATCCTTGCAGAACCAAGGTAATCCTCTCTTTTTATTACATCTGAGTTTCCTTCAATACCACTAAGGGCGCTGCTAATTTCATCTAGTTGCTTATAAATCAAAAGAGAAGGCGGTGTAGTACTCACAGACTGTTTACCAACTATAAAAACGAAGATTCCAATCTCAAGAACAGACACAACTACAAGTCCGGCTTTAAGAAGGAATCCAACTACTTTTCCATGCTGCTTTACAGGTCCAAGGTCAGGACGCGCGAAAGTGGCCTTTCCAAGCCCTAAAACAGAAAGAAAGACTACCGGGAAAAGAACCAGTAAAAGCGTGAAAAATTTCTTTTTGCCAAATGCCTTTGAGAGCCTGAAATAAAAACGTATTAAGAATAACTCATAAACTATTGCTGCGATATTGGTAAACATCCAGCCCTTGCTCTCCTTAGGCCCTAAGTAAATGGCTCCGAGCATAAGAATCGCCGCTATTGCAAAGGATCTGTAGAAGGTTCGCATTCTCTTAAACAGAACAGTTGAAAGCTCCCGCTCTGCAAGAAATGGCACCACAGCTGTCCATTTCTTTAAACCTGCCTTTTTGAGCACCAGGAAGTACCCAATGGACATGAGTATCCAACCTATCAGTAGAAGGGGGATATTTGAGAATAAAGCAATTATTAACCACATATGTTTTTCTCCATTGCTGTAAATAATACGTACACATTAATTATCCGATAAAAAAGTAATATTTTGACGTTTGATAGAAGAATTTTATTTTTTTTTAATACGTATACCTATTTGGGGAAACATATCTATGGACTGAGATTGCAGGATATTCTCATAAAGAAAGCAGTGAAATAGCGTATTCTGCGCAATTTGTTGATTGTTGTACAAGAACTTTTTTAACAAGCATCAAAGCCCCTTTGTCCGCAGCTACAACTCAGTCACAGGTAGAGCTGATAAATGCTCGTGCAGACCTTCTGGGGCTTCAGGATATAACCAGGATATGGTCTAGCTTCCATTTTTTGCCTCAGGATCTTTATGCTGAAAAAAAATGGTGTACTAGAGGATATAGAAACAAATATCGTCTTATCTGCGGTCCAAATGGCGATCTGTTGGTGGAGACTGTAAAGCTTGCAAAAGGAAAGTCTCTTGAGTCAGTAGGGCTAGCCATGCACGTTTTGGCTGATACCTGGGCACACCGCAATTTTGCAGGGACACCTTCTCTTGTCATCAATAATACCGACTATTATTTCTATGAGATTTTTAGCGGTGATGCCGGAGAATTTGAAAAGAAAATAACATTTCGGCACAGTACGTCAACTCCGGATGATCTTAACAGAAGCATATATACTAACAGTCTTTTCCAGACCAGTGAGAATTCCATAATGAATCTGGGACACGGGAGAGCCGGACATCTTCCGGATTATAGCTTTATCAAATATAAGTATTTGCCTGCATGGGGGGATTTTACGGAGATTGTAAAAGACAATCCATCTGACTACTATCATGCCTTTTGTCAGATGGTTTATGCCATGCGGTATTTAAGGGGGGATATCAGCTCTTTTGATAAATATACTTACGACTTTGAAATTGTTAGTCCTTATGAAGCTCAAATAAAAGAAATCATAAATAAACGGCAGATTGACTCCTGCGCTGACTGGAAAGCTTTAGGTGAAAAAATTTCCGGCAATATAATCAATGATTTTGATGTTTACAGATATAAAGATGAGTACTTGGCAGCCAGAAAAGAAGCTAAAGACAATACTATTCTTGGTAGATTTTTTGTGGCTGCGTTAAGACAAAAGAGCATGGTCACCAATAAGATTTATAAATCAGGCAACATGCTGGCTGGCTTTTCTGCAGATTTTGCAGAGAAAGGTTTTGTGGGTATAAAAGATTTCAAAAAGCTGGTAGATGTTGCTACTTCCGGAGGTGAAAAGCATGACTAGAATGCAAAAGATTAGAAGTATATTTGTGGCTATCGTAACTATTCTTGCCAGTATATATATGATAGTTGAGCCGGATTACGGTCTGATTATTATGGCTTTAATCCTCAGTATTGCTCTTGTCACCATGGGACTTAAATACCTCATCTACTATTTTACAATGGCAAGACATATGG
>JAEEGH010003501.1_pt1 | contig 41237 bp, 30 predicted proteins | sample 9134181 | NCBI WGS metagenome assembly JAEEGH01 (sample SAMN16246544, study PRJNA631951) | gut metagenome | biome: gut microbiome; feature: rumen; material: DP-attached | host: Bos | place: Iran: Karaj | collected 2018-10 | reverse complement strand
CAGGCTGAGTCCGCAGGGTGTGAAGGAAATGTCTGAGGATATCCTCGCTCGGAAAGTGAATTACCGCAAGCGCCTTTTGCTTGAGCAGGGTCCGCTAACGATTGTGGCTCCGGTTGAGAACGTTTGTTACATCTCGGCTGACACTGGCGGGACAAAGGTGTTCCTGAAGGATCGCACTGCAGGATACGTAGGTGAATCGCTGACCCAGTTAATGGAAGAGCTTGATCCGGCCATGTTCGTGAGGGCGAACCGGCAGTATATCGTGGCGCTGGACGCCATTACGGCATTTGAGGATACAGTATCAAATCGGGTGTGTAATCTGCTGCTGAGAGAACCGTATGATGGGGTTGAAATACAGATCCCGACATCACGCAAAAAGGAACTGATGGGGCTGCTCTGGTGAGCGGCCTTTTTTTCAACCCCGGAAATGACATGTTCACGGGCGGAAATGACGGGGTCACGAACAATTACTTGCAAGCAATGATTCTATTTATCAGCTTTGCACGAGCAAGAATTAATAACAATAATTAAAATGAAAAATAACTTATATCTAATTTTCTTTTTACTATGGGCGTCATGCTCTATTCTGTCATGCACAAAAACCGTTGATTACGATGGCTGCCCAAAGAATAGCATAAGTTATTCCGAAATTAATAATAAAATGAATGAGTCTTTGGAGATAAAGATATATCATTTGATAAATGATAATAATCATATTCTTCTTACTGTGGGCCCTTATGATAAACAGTCTCTCAATTATGACATTTCAACATGCGACTCGCTAGTGGTTTATTCAAAGAAATCGAAAAATATAATAATTCTATATGGAAGCAGGCAAGAGTATAAAGACCCTCAAATTGGTTTATTATGTGATTGGCATAATGATGAACATAAGGGGTGGCTATCGCTTCCTATTACCAATTCGTTGATGTCTAAATAGTGTAAAATACGTACATTGAGTCACTTGGTTGGTTGTCGAATATATGTTGACTATACTCACATATTAGTAAAAAGTTCTTATGATATATAGAGATAATATGAAAGCTCTGATTGCTTTTTTAGTCATACTGCTGAGCTCATCAATTGCGGTGGCCCAGCAGCTTGATGCTTCTTGGGATTTGCCGGAGGAAAAGCAAACAGTCCAGAGAATCGGTAATGATGTCCAGGATTTTGAGATAAGCTTGGGCGCCGGATTTGCAACGCCGCTAAAACTTGGCAGCGGCATGAAGCTTGAGGCCGAGGCGCGATACAATATTGTTGGCTCGCCGTGGGACCTCGGACTTCAGTACTCGGCTCTTTTCGTAGAGAGTCCTAAGTATGGCATCAAGTTCACTTCGGGCGCGATGTGCAGCGCACACGTTGATTACAATTGGCGTAACTGGAATAACATTGCTCCTTTTGCCGGGCTTGGGGCCGGGTATTACAATGGTGAGTACTTGAATCCAAATAACGCGATAGGTCACGACGGGACTACGACAAATGCCAGCAACGCGTTCCTGTCTTTCCGCGGCGGCTGTGAATTCTGGGATCATCTGCGCGTTACGGCAGAATACCGCTTGTTCTTTGGCGGGACTCCATCAGTTATTTTGCTCGGTGTTGGCTGGAGTTTTTTCGGCGGACATAAGAAGTGATAAAAGTCGGGGACTCCACAAAAAGAAGAAAGCCCCTCTAGATATCTAGAAGAGCTTTCATACTGATCTTCGCGGTGCGGAAGGGACATTTTAAAAAGAAAAGAGGCGACTTAAAAAGTCGCCTCTTGTGCGGTAGGTGAGACTCGAACTCACACAGGCCAATGCCCACTACCCCCTCAAAGTAGCGTGTCTACCATTTCACCACTACCGCGATTATTTGGGACTGCAAAATTAAGCATATTTTGCAGATTCGCAAAAATAATTTCACACTTTGTGAATTTTATAAAGAAAACTGCGGGTGCGCGCAGTCCTGCAACGCACCCGCAGTAATCATTTTTAAATACTTTTATTACTCTACCTTGACGGGGCGGATGTTCACGCCGCCTTCACGCCTCGTGCTGTATTTATGGACATAAGGATACGTTTCGTCGCAACCGAACTCGGAGGCAAAGCAACTGTAGTTGTCGCGGCTACCGCCATAATAGCCGCCAAGGTCGGCCAGCCAGTAACATCCTTCCGATTCAAATCCGGTAGGAGTGTCTTTTGCACTGCTTCGGATAGTGCCTCCGGCCGGAATCACTATTTCGCTGCGGGAGAACTCGTTGAGTCCGCGGACGATGCAACATTTCCTGGCACTGTCCCACTTCCATTCGCAATTGTTGCACAAACAGTTGAATTCATCATTGGTGGGTATGTGGTACGCAGTACCAAGCTCCGCCGTGGCTGCATCGTGCGCGGGCTGCAACTGGACCAGATTATCCGAAGCGTCCCCTGCGCCGCCCCAGCGGCCGGGTTCTTCGCTGTAGACATACACCGAGTATTTATCGGAGCCAACGGCTAACGGATAATTCTGCACACCAAAATAGAAATCATCGCCGTACAAATGACCTGTGACATCTCCCCACATATAATACTTGCCGGGATCGCTCGGACGTGCGGCACCGAGATTCTTGTTGGCCACATAAAGTGTCTTTTCGCCATATTTGCACATCGGAATCCACGCAAACTCAACGTTAGGCTCGGGACCGGAAGGATTTGCAGGCTCCAGGCTCTCATCGTAGACCGGACGAATAAACAGGGCATCCATACGGGATCCATACCCTGAATACAGGCTGGGGGAGTAGGACATTGCATCACAAACATCACTGGCGTCCAGGCTTGAAGACCAATAATTCTGATAGTCAGGAAGGATAATATACTTATCCTCATATCCGGAAACCTGGCTGGTAACCTTGTAACACCCGACACCTGATACATTCATCCATTGGGCGCTGCAATTATTTTGCAGTTCATTCCATTCGTCCAGAGTAGGCATCCTCCATTTGTCTCCCCAGACAGCGCTGGCGGCATCATCCGCCCTCTCAAGGGTCACAAGGCCATCATCCGTCTGGTACTTGGAGAACACCAGGTCACTGTAATATGAACCGGACACCCAGAAACGGTATTCCGACCAGGAGCTAAGGACTTCGGCCGACGTATGTCCCCAGGCATAAGAGTCGCCCAGTTCCTCGGGAAGGGTGGCGCCCAGATTGAAAGTGGCCCACTTGATGCCGCTCGGCAGACCAAGGTCCACATAAGCCGGATGTGCCGTAGGCGGCGTCTTGACGGACCATACACTGCGTTCGGGGAGTTTGACGGACTTGCCCCTGGAAAGGGTTTTTCCGGATACGTTATACTCGTATTGTGCTCCGTTTGCAGTATCGGTAAGGATGAGTTTATAATCCGTGCTCACACCGTTGAGCTGTGCGGGCAGCTCTCCGCAGAAGTGGGTGCCGTCCCTGTAAGCGTAGCCGGGCATAAGCCTTAAAGGATTCTCTTCGGTCTGGAATCCTCCGGCGCTGTAATACTTGACCGGACGTATGCTGTTGATGGCCGGCTCCGTTTCAAGGGTGAAACGTCCCGGAGCTGCGGTTATACCGGGGATGAAGAACTGCACGAAATCGTGCTCCGCCGGCATCGTGAGGTGTATGTCGGCCGTGAGGACGCCGTCAACCACCTGATAAGGGGCGTCTTCGCAGGTGGAGTACCAGGAATAAACAGGGTTCTCCGCTCCTCCTAAAACATCATCAAACGCGTTAAAAGCATAGAACTCAGAGCAATAATAGCCCCAGCGCATACCCTTGCGGTTGAATATGTATAAAGCTGTTACGGTTCCGCTTCCTTTGGCCGCAAGCCTTTCCTCCAGAGGTGCGCTTTCAACCCAGGTATCAGCCCAGGCGGGAGACCAGAGACCGTTGTTGTACTTGAGGCTCAAATAGCATCCGTCGGTCGTGTACCTGTCGAAAAGGAAGTGGATTATGTCGCCGTTTTCCCAAACGTTCTTAACGGCCTTGGTGTCCGGATTGTCACAGATAATGTTGAAGTTGACGTCCAGATGCGTCCCTTCGGCCTGCACGGGCTCGGCAGGGACCTCTGTCGGGGTAACCTCACAAGCCGCAAAAAGCAGAACTGCTGCGCTTAAAATAGATATTATCTTTTTCATAATGCTATACTCTTGAAAGATTACCACTGTTCTTCTTCACTGTCAAACGGATTCTCGTAAGGAGGATTCATAGTTCCTCCGATGGCGAACGACTCGTTGGTCACGAAGAGGTTGGTGTATTTTAACGTACCGCTGGAATATTCCTCAAACCTCTGGTCTTCATTCACGTAAGCGGGCTCATTGTACAGGGTCTGCCAAAGCACCTGTGACGGGTTGCGGAACGTGTTGGCGCCGGTGTAGGACAGGCTGTACAGCAGATAGAACTGGCCGTCAAACACCTGAGCCCCACGGAGCTCCGCCTTGTCGTATCTCCTGTCTTCATACTTGGAGCCGTCGAACGCAGGGAAGAACACTTCCGAACCGTTCTTGTAAACCCTCGTATAAGAGGTCTTGCTGCTGGAATAGCGTCCGAAGACCCAGATGTCGCTGCCCACCAGGAACACCCTGTCGGCATATCCTGCCTGGTAAGACGCAGTCCATTTGGACCATTTTGTGACATCGCCGTTGTACCAGACATTGATATTGGGCCTGGTGTCGTACGCATCTCCCACAATACAGATATTGCTGTCCTTCACGTCGATGGCTGTGGCGGAATAGAGTCCCTGAATAATAGTCTTCGTTCCATTCTTCCAGTAGCAGGTCTGCCAGCTGGAGTCCTTTCCGCAGACATACCAGTTGCCGTTGTCTACGGCGATGTTGCTCACCGAGATGGCGTCCAGCTCGGCCACCTGTTCCCAGTTCTTGAGCACAGCGTAATGGTAGTCGGTATCATACCAGTTAGCCATTGCGTACACGTCGTTGCCGTCCACGACCAGGCCGTCAAGCGAGCGATACTGCGGGAGCTTCTTCATCTTGCCTGCAATCCAGTAACAGGCTCCCGGCTCCTCATTGTTAGGATCGTCCGGGTTCTTCTCATACGAGCCGACCACAACCAGCTTTCCATTTGCAACTGCTACGGCGTTGGCGGAGTTGTTATAAGAATTGCCCTCTGCGAACAGGGGGATTTCCACTCCGTTGCGTACAACCGTGGGAACGTAATAACTCACATACTGTTCGAGACCGGAATCGTATTTGTAGACATAGCGGTTGAGCGTAATGAGCACTTCCGCAGGAGCGGTGTACTGCGGGGCCGTGTTGGTGACCTGGCACTCGACGTTGTACTCGGTTCCGGTCTCCTTGTCGGTGACGGTGGCCGTGACGGTGGCCGTGCCTACCATATTGGCAGTAACGACGCAGTCGGGGGCATCCTGGTTATAATCGTAGTCCACGCTTATAACCCTGTCGTTGCTGCTGCCCCAGCTGATCCTGTAATTCGTGGCGGCAGCAGGGGTCGGTATGATGGACAGCGTCTGTGACTGGCCGCATTCGAGGTTGAGGGAAGACTGCGAAAGGGCAGCTCCGGTGAGGAGAACGCAGTTCTTCTGGGTAACGGTGAAGGTCTTCTCCGTGAAATCATTGCTGATGGTCACGGTAGCGGTCTTGGGAGCATCGCCCAAATTCTTATCGCATTTGATGTAGAGGTAATACCACGAAGCACTCGAACCTGAAACCTTGCGATGGCCGTCGAAGGTGAACCATCCGTCATCGTCGCCGGTAATCTCCGCGCACCAGTCATCCTGGCAGGTAAAGACAACCCTCGCCTCTGTTTCGTTATAATTCATAGTGATGCCTTCTTCAGTGGGATCGGTATAGTTGAAGGTAATGTTCTTTGCGTAATCAGAGACCACCGTGCGGGAGGCGCTGGCCATATTCACGATCACCGGTGTCACCTGTCCCGCCTTAAGCTCGAGCGGTGGATCCTGCATAATGATCGTGCGGGAGTACTTGTAGCCGTCGGACGTGGTCACGTAGATGGTGAGGTTGTCGGGGTTCGTGAACGTGACGGGCCAGACATTGAACCATACGTCGAACGTGCCGTCAGTGATATCCATTCCCTTGCAGTTGAGTTTCGCACTCTTGGAGTTCCGGTCATCATCAGGGTTGGGAAGCGTAATGGTACCGTCGATAACATCTACGATGCCGACCGATGCCAGTCCTTTGTTAGGTGTCTGGAGTTTGACGCTGACCACCTTTGCTCCGGGCTGTATATCGAGGTTCTTGATGGTGACCTTGAACATGGAGGTCAGGCGGCGGAAATGGAAATGAAGGTCCGTCTGCTGGGTATCGAACTGCCTGGACTCGCCGAGGAGGATATCTGTATCGGGGTCGAACGTACCGACGTAGCCCGTCTGAACGGACGGTATGGACAGATAGACCTGATTGTAGGCGGAGAGGTAAGTCACGGCCGAGTAGGGGTAAATTGCCGAATAAGTAAGCTGCTGGGAGCCTGTAAAGGCCGGCAGGGTGGCGTCGAAACTCATGGTCCATCCGCCGTTGGTGCTGACACCCTTGGCGCTCTTTACGGCCTCTCCCATCCACTGGTTAGTATTCAGACGGTCGTTATAGCCGTAATACAATTCATATAATGCGATGTATTCGTCGCTGCCCCAGAGAATGGAGCGGTTGGCTTCGTTGATAACGGTCTTTGAAGTCTCGGGGCTGTCTCCGCTGACTTTGACGGTCACAAATTCCGGAGAGTTTTCGTTTACGACCAACTCCACGGGTTCCCTGCTGCAAGATGCCAGCAGCATAAGGGGAAGTGCAATCAAAACAAATTTTTTCATGGCTCAAGATGATTATAATTCGCGGGGTTCACCATCAAGATAATTCCAGAAACTTTCGCCGCTATCACCCGGCGTGTCGTCAGAAACGCAGAGAACACCCTCTGCCCATAGTAAATCATCCTCCATTACAGGAGGCGCGTAGGAAAGTGTTTTTTTCATAAGTTATTATATTGAAACATACATATGCAAACAAAAACACGCGGGCCCTTTTTGCAATGACCGCATTACGGGTTGGTTATGTTATTGATATACAATTGTTATACACTACTGACAAAGTCACGGGAAAAGCATTTGTCCTAATGTACGACGATGCAATTGGTCTTTTCATAATTATAAGTAAAACCAAATATAACGTTTTTTTTGATAACTTTGCGTAAATCCCGGCTTAAATGTTGAATTTAGATATCCCAGGAGGAGGTAAGGAGGTTTTGCTGCACAGCTGCTGCGCGCCGTGTTCGGGCGCGGTGCTGGAGTGCCTCGTGGACAACGGAATCAAGCCGGTGGTATTCTTCAGCAACTCCAACATCGTCCCGCGCGAGGAGTATGAGCTGCGGCTCCGGGAGTTGCGGCGCTACTGCGACTCGCTGGGGGTGCCGCTGGTGGAGGACGCATGGGACCACGAGGCGTGGCTGGACTTCGTCCTGAAGCGGGGCGAAGGGGACGAGGCGCTGACGAAAGCCCTTGCCACAGCGCCGGAGCGCGGCCCGCGCTGTCTCAACTGCTTCAAGTTCCGCCTCCTTCGGGCCGCGCAATACGCCGCAACACAGGGCATCCCCGTGCTCACGACCACGCTCGCCTCTTCCCGCTGGAAGAGCCTCGAGCAGGTGAACGAGGCCGGCCGCTGGGCCTGCGGGGAGATGCCCGGTCAAGCCGGGCATGACGTGGTGTTCTGGCCGCAAAATTGGCGCAAAGGCGGGTTGCAGCCCCGCCGGGCAGAGATTATCTGCGAGCAGGGGTTCTACAACCAGACCTTCTGCGGCTGCGAGTTTTCCAGAAAACTTTAACTGACAGTGTCAAGGGCGGCAGCTTCGGAGGCGGCTTCTGGCTCATCAAATTCGCCCGAGGCCCAGTCGATGAGCTTGCTGAAAGCGCCGGTGAGCTTGTCGGCAAGGTCGGTGTCGCCGGCGTCCTTGAACACGTCGGCGAGGAAATAGACATAGCTTCCGCACATATCGAACTCGTTCTTCCCGAACTCGAAGAATTCCAGATAGAAGCGAGTGGACTCCAGCAGGTCGGCGGCCATCAGCGCGCCGAGTTCGCGGGCCTTGTTGACCTCGCCCAGGTCGTAGTAGGCCTCGACCATGCCGATGACGATGTAGTCATTGGTGGACATTCCCAGAGGAATGCCTTCCAGCGGGAAACGGTGCATCACCTCGCGGCCCTTGTCCAGCATTTCGACGGCCCGGTCGTTCTGGCCGAGCTTCATGAAGGCCTTGGCGGCGTTGAGGAAAATCACGCGCGGGGCCATCACCCCGAGGTTGGTGTAGATGTTCTGGTAGTCGATGAACCAGCCGTCGGCCGAGAGGGCGTCCCAGCGGTAGACCTGCGTCATCTTGCGGTAGAGCTCCTCCGCATCCACGAAGCCGATGTCGGTGGTCGTGATCTTGTTGCGTATGGGCACGAACTTGTAGGAGTAGCCCTCATAGACCAGGTAGTCCTTGATGCCGATATTGATGTCGCCGCCCATGTTGAGCATATGCAACGGCCTGTCCCACTTGTAGTTGCTCAGGAAGTCTAGCATGAAGATCTCGGGCTTGGTCAGGTAGTCCTTGCCCTTGGGTATCTCCAGCACTATATGGTCCGGAATCATATCCGCAAAGCGCGCGTCCAGGATGCCGGAAGCGATGACGTTCTCCTTGATCACGGGCACCACCATCTTGCGTGACGCTATGTAATCCATCTTGCGCCCGCTGCTCATCGGCACCTTCACGTCCGGATGCTTGAACAGCTTCATCACGTCCGCGATGTCCATCTCCTGCCCGCGGGAATCCACCACCGGCACGTATTCATTGGTGCCGTAGAGGTACTGCTCCGGCCCCACGCCCAGAGCGAGCGGCGCCGACTCGTTGCAGGCCCACTTCATCTGGTCGATGTGCCAGTCGGTGCCCAGCAGCGAGGTGTTGCAGATACGCACGTCGGTGCGCACGTTTTCGACCTCCTGTGCATACCAGACCGGGAATGTGTCGTTGTCGCCGTGGGTGATCAGTATGCCGTTGGGACCCACCGACTCAAGGTAGTTGCGGGCCATTTCCACGGCGGTGCGGCGGCCCGAGCGGTCGTGGTCGTCCCAGTTCTGGGCGGCCATCAGCACGGGCACGCAGAGGCACACGGCGCTGAGTCCGGCGGCCAGCGCGAGCGAACCGCGGCCCTTGGCGGCCTCGCCGATCCAGCTGTAGAGCGCCGCCACAGCCATTCCTATCCACACGCAGAAGAAGTAGAAGGAGCCGGCGTAGGCATAATCACGCTCACGCACCTGGTAGGGAGGCTGGTTGAGGTAGAGCACGATGGCGATTCCGGTCATGAAGAACATCAGGAAGGTCAGCCAGCAGCCCCTCTTGTCGCGGTCGAACTGGAAGAAAAGGCCGAGCAGGCCCAACAGCAGCGGCAGGAAGTAATAGTGGTTCTTGCCCTTGTTGCCGGCGAGCGTGGCGGGAGCGGAGCTCTGGTCGCCGAGGCGTATCTCGTCGATGAAGCGCACGCCGCTCTCCCAGTTGCCGTGGAAGATGTTGCCCGGAGTCGGGGAATGAATCTCGTTCTGCCGGCCCACGAAGTTCCACATGAAGTAGCGCCAGTACATCCAGCCGAGCTGGTAGTCGAAGAAAAAGAACAGGTTGGCGCCCATCGTGGGCTTGCGGTCGGTGGCGCCGCGCACCGCCTTGCCCTTGCCGCCCGTGTAGGCGCGGTAGAACTCTTCGTACTTGCCGTCGGGCGAGCTGCTCCACATGCGCGGGAACAGCATCTTGCCGGAGGCCTTGTACTCGGCATCCACGGGGCCGTCCACGTGCTTGTACTTGCCGCCCAGCGGCGCCCAGTACTTGCTGGATTTCAGGTCATAAGGGGCGTCGTAGTACTGGCCGTAGAGCAGGGGCGTGCTGCCGTACTGCTCGCGGCTGAGGTAGCGCACCAGCGTGAACGCGTTGTCGGGCTGGTACTCGTTGGTCGGAGTTTTCGCGCAGGAGCGGATGATGTCGATGCTGAACACCGAGAAGCCGATGGTGATGGTGGTCACGCACAGCAGGGCGGTGTTGAGGAACACCTTCCCGCGCTTCTGCGTGGCGAAGAGCCCCCAGAAGCAGAGGGCCAGCAGGGCCACCATGAAGAACGCGGCGCCGCTGTTGTAGGGCAGGCCCAGCGTGTTCACGAAGAACAGGTCGAAGTAGGCCGCCAGCTTCGGCAGGTACGGGATGTAGAGGAACACCAGCAGGCCCAGGATCACCACGCCCACCAGCATTATCTTGCAGAGCTCCCAGAACGTGAACGTGCCATCCTCGCGGCGGCGGTAGTAGAACATGAACACCAGCGCCGGGATGGCCAGAAGGTTGAGCAGGTGCACACCTATGCTCAGGCCGTTCAGGAACGCGATCAGCACCACCCAGCGCAGCGCATGCGGCTCGTCGGCGCGGTCGTACCACATCGTCATGGCCCAGAACACCACGGCGGTGAAGAGCGACGACATGGCATAGACCTCACCCTCCACGGCGGAGAACCAGAAGGTGTCGGAGAAGCAGTAGGCCAGCGCGCCCACCAGGCCGGAGCCGATCACGGCCACGGCGCCTCCCACGGTGTCCGTCTTCACGATGCGCTTTGTCAGCCACACTATGGTCAGATACAGGAAGAATATGGTCAGCGCGGAGCACAGGGCACTCATCGCATTCACGAGGACAGCGGCGTGCATGTTGTCGCCGAACATCGTGAAAAAGCGCGCAAACAGCTGGAACACAGGGTTTCCCGGGGGGTGTCCCACCTCCAGCTTGTAGGACGATGCGATGAATTCGCCGCAGTCCCAGAACGAAGCGGTGGGCTCGATGGTGAGCAGGTAGGTGACGGCCGACACCAGGAATGCCGCCAGGGCGGCCAGGCGGTGCCAGAGCGTGAATTTTTTATCTGTCATTTCAGTCTTCATCGGGCAGTACGATCTGTTTGTATTGGTTCTTGCGCTTCATCCAGCGCTCGCGGGCGAACTGCTGCATGTCGGTGACGGTGTCGGACTCGTCGATGATTTCCATACCGAGTATGGTCTCGATGATGTCTTCGAGGGTGATGATGCCCTGGAAGCAGCCGTAGTCGTCGATTATCAGGGCTATCTGGTCCTTGGTCTTGAGCAGCGATTCCCATATGTCGGACACGCTGGTCTCCTCGTGGAAAGCGGCTATCTGGCGCTTGATGGAGCCCAGGCGGGTGTCGAATTTGTCTTCGGCGAGGTTCTCGAGCACGTCGTAGCGCAGCACGTAGCCGGTGATGAATTCCTGGGAGTCGGAATACACCGGGATGCGGGAGTAGTGGGAGAGTTCTTCGCGGCGGTAGAAGGCCTTGAGCGTCATATTTTCGGGGGCGGTGGACGCCACCACGCGGGGGGTCATCACGTCGTAGGCCTTGATGTCGTCCAGCTTCATGATGTTCTGGATGACTTTGTTTTCGCTGTTGTCCAGCACGCCTTCTTCCTCGCCGATGTTGGCCATCGCGGACACTTCTTCGCGGGAGATGGTGGTGTCGGCTTCGTCGTCGGAGATGGTGCGGCGGAGCTTCTCGATCAGCCAGACCACGGGGAAGAGAATGATGGTCAGGAGCTTCATTATCCTGGCGAGCCAGAGGAGGTCTTTGTAGTGGGCCGTGCCTATGGACTTGGGGATGATTTCCGAGAACACGAGGATGAGGAGGGTCATCAGGGCGCTGATGATGCCGAACCAGTGGTCGCCGGAGAGCTGGGTGGCCTGGTGGCCCACCGCCGCTGCGCCGAGGGTGTTGGCTATGGTATTGAGCGACAGGATCGCAGAGAGGGGCCTGTCGGGCTCGGTCTTGTATTTCAGGAACAGCGGGGCGTTGCGGTCGCCTTCTTCTTCCTTCATCGTGATGTACGATATGGGGGTGGTCATCAACACCGACTCCAGCAGGGAGCACAGGAACGAGACGGCCATCGTCAGAAGAAGGTATATGATTAACAATGTCATAAATCTTTGTATTAACCTACAAAGTTAAAGATTATTCCTGTAAAACAAAAAAAGCCTGGCGCAAAGCTATCCCGCTGATTGCCAGCTGAAAGCGCAATCGAGGGGGTGTTATTCCTGCACCCCCTCGATTATATAATCGCCTAACTATGAAGTCGTTGACTTTGCGCGACTCTATTTGTAACTTCCCATAAACAGGATAGTGCCGGTGGTCTTTTCCTCGATGGCAAAGAGGAAAGGATGGTCGGCGATGAATGCCACGGGCTTCGGCGGCTCCAGTCCAGCGCTGGAGGCCATCATTCCGACAGACACAGCGGCAGCCTCGGTGCCTGTTTCGTTCACATTGATCTTCGCCACCTGCTTCACACAGTCCACAAACAGCGATTCTTCGCTCATCCTGGAGAAATCCGCTGCGGGTGAGAACATATTCTTAATTCCCAGTGTCGCAAGCACACCGTTGAGGACTTCGTCAAGTTCCACTTCAAATTTAGGCATCTGGATATAGGCATACTCATACTTGAGGGAGGACTTCATATTCGCCCACGCGCTCTTGTCGAGTTTGCCCAGCAGCTGGGTTGCGGAGACGCCCTTGTCGGGAAGCAGGATGTACATACAATAGTTGCCTGCCTTCCCATAGCTGGAGCCATATTCCATCCTCAGGGCGCTGAACCCATCCTGCTTTGCATACTTGAATTCATTGGGATCACTCCTCATCATCATCTCCTTGCGCACCTTTCCGTCCGCCCCGGTGAAGTCTCCTTCCGCTGTATAGTATTCATCAAACGGGATCAGCCACTGGGCTTTGAAATACAGGGCGTTCATCAGTATGGCACGAGTGGTTGGGTCGACATTATTGAGCACCTTTTCGATCACACCGTTGGTGTGCTCAGAAGCCCACCTGTTCACGTATCCGGCAACATCCTGAGTCGCGAAGTCCAGGTTGAAAGCGCTGGCGTCGTAGTAGTTCTTGACGGACTTGCGGTAGCTCTCGAGGAGTTTGAAATCCTTGTTCAGGACTGCCACGTTAGCGATTTGAAGCACCTCGTCTTTCGATGCGGCCTTGGAAGCAAGCACCATAAGGTCCCGGCAGAACTCGTTGATCTCCTGCTGGCTGTCCGGGCCGAAGCCGAGGCTGGTGCAGATTTCCTGGCGGGTCGCTCCGTCTGCGCCTTCGGATATCATTCCGAGCAGGTAGGCGAGACTCACGGGAGAAAAGACATAGCTGTCGTTCCCCTTCTTTCCGTCCATAAGTGCGGCGAAGGAGAACGCAAATGCATTCAGCTTTGAAAGCTGCTCCTTCTGTGCCGCAGAAAGTGCCGAGGGGGCTTCATTTGCAAGGAACTCATACTTTGGCAGTCCCGCTTCAGGGTCGTCTGCCTGCGGCTCGTCGTTGTTTTCGGGATTTTGCGGAGTAGGGGGCTCCGGCTCTTCGTTATTATTGACGGCGGGCTGCTCCGGCTCTTCGCCCTGGCCGTTCTCCTGGGCAGGATTCTCCTGCTCGGTGGTCGTCTGAGGCTCCCCGGCCTTCTCAATCTCCTGCTTTTTGTCGCACCCCAGCACCATCAGTCCGACGACCAGGCTGGCCAAGAAAAGTTTGAAAGTTTTCATAAAGTTCTCCTTTTTTTGCAAATTTAATAATTATATTAATATCTACCTGCAAAGTTACGGAGTTAAGAAATCCTATGCAAAAAAATAACTTATAAACGCCTTTGTAACTTATTAATAATCAATGGCATATTTTTTCGAACTTACAAACTCGAAAAAAGAGGATAAAAACGAGTGCGAGAGGCTGTTATTGTGCTGAAAACAAGTTATATTTGTTTACACTAAAGCGTATTGTTTCTATGAGACCTTTGTTGTTTGTTCTAGGATTGACTGTTTTGATTTGTTCTTGCCAGTCTGCCGAGTTAAAGCAGCTGACGGAGATTGAAGGTTACATCCAGGAAGACCATAAGAGGGCTTACCAGGAGCTGTCTGAAATCAAGCAAGATTCCAACTCGACGAAAGAGGAAAAAGCGCTCTATTCCCTTCTCTGGTCGATGGCGTTGGATAAGAACTATATAGATGTCAAGTCTGATTCTCTGATAGCTCCGGCTGTAAAGTATTATTCCCGCCACGGTAGCAAGCAGCACAGATTCTTGGCATATTACTATGCCGGCCGCGTCTTTGAGAATGCCGGAGAGTATAACGATGCCTTGACATATTATATGAAGGCAGAGCAAAGTATAGACAAAACTATATCGAAGGAGTATCTTGTAAGGCTATATACGGCAAAACAGCGCTTGTACTACAGGCAGTATGCTTATGATAGAGCAATTGAGCAAGCACAGAAGGCAAGGAGTATTTCAAAGACGCTGGAGAATCCACAGTACTATTTGAGGAACACATTGGATGTTGCATTAATGTATTCCATAAAAGAGGAGAATTCTAAATCTGATTTAATTCTTGACTCTCTAGGCGTATGGATTACTGATCATAATGTTCTCTGCCCGTCTACGTATTATTCATCCCTGATCAGGTCGGCAGTTGGAAATAACAGTGACACGGTACTCATAGATTCGCTATATTCTGCGTATGAGAAGCAGTGCAAGAATGAGCGTATTCAGGAAGATCCTTTAATATCTGCTCTTGTAAACAAGGCACGCGGAGATTATAATGCAGCTATTTCATCATTGTCTTCTTCTGTCCCCGATAACACGTTTAAATCAATATCATACTATTCAATACTGTATTTATCCCATAAAGCGCTTGGACACTACAAAGAGGCTCTTGATAATTTTGTAGAATACCAGAAAACGGTTGAAAAGCACACAATGTCCATTTTCAACAACGACACCCGTTTTCTTGAAGAACGCTATAAGAACGAGCTGGTGAAGGAACGAAACATCAGGAGGACAATGGTATTGATGGCGTTGATTCTCGTTTTGGTTGCCGTTATAGTTGTCGTTGTCGTTTCAGGAGTCAAGAGGAAGCAAAGATACGATGAAGAGCTTGAAAGCGCACGAAGCGAATATGAATTCCTGAAAGAAGTCATGAACAGCCCGCACGAAGGGCCGGATGGTGTTCAAAAGGCCCTGGAAAGCCGCCTGCAGGCGTTGCGGCCGTTTATAAGGAAAGACCAGTGGCTGCCGTCGCCGGACGTGGTCCGACAGTTGAGAAAGATGAACGAGGCCAATCTTGAGATGTTCCGATCTGTGGGCCTGATCTACGCAATGACATACCCGGAGTTCGTTGCCGAGTTGGTGAAATATGGCCTGAGTTCCGAAGAGATAGGACTTTGCGCTATGTATATATCGGATTACAGTACGAAAGAATTGCCGAAGACCTCGAAGTCCGGAAACATATATCTGATCAACGGAGAAATCCGCAAGAAACTCCAAATCCCGGCCAACGGCGAAAAGCTCGGCCACTGGCTGCAGAATCTGTTCTTGTCGGTCTATGGGAAGTGATTCCTTCCCCGCTTCCCTACCACAGGAAATTGTTGAACGGCCAGCGGCCGGCGTGGATTTCAGCGACCATCTTGTAGATGTCGCTGCGAAGTTTCGGCAGGCCTTCCCGGCTGAGGGCGGACATGAATATGCATGGCACCTTCTTCTCCTCGATCCACTCCTTTTTAATTTCCTCCAGGGTGCGGTTCTCCTTAGATTTAGGGGTCAGCGAGAACTCGTCGTACGGGGTGAATTGATAATTGTCTATCTTGTTGAAAATCACGTACTGAGGCTTATCCCCAGCTCCTATGTCCCAGAGCGTGCGCTCCACAACCTCCATCTGTTCCTCGAAGTCCGGAGCGGACACGTCCACGACGTGCACAAGCACGTCGGCCTCCCGCACCTCGTCAAGGGTGCTCTTGAACGCTTCGATGAGCTGAGTGGGAAGCTTGCGTATGAAACCCACGGTGTCGCTGAGCAGGAACGGGCAGTTCTCGATCACCACCTTGCGCACGGTCGTGTCGAGCGTAGCAAACAGCTTGTTTTCAGCGAAAACGGAGGATTTGGATAGCAGGTTCATAAGCGTGCTCTTGCCCACGTTGGTGTAGCCCACGAGCGAGAGGCGCACGAGGCTGCCGCGGTTGCTGCGCTGCGTAGCCATCTGTTTGTCCACCTTGCGCAGCTGCTCCTTCAGGCGGGCGATGCGCTCGCGCACGATGCGGCGGTCCACCTCTATCTGGCTTTCACCCATGCCGCCTCGCGTGCCGATACCGCCCCTCTGGCGCTCCAGGTGGGTCCACATACCGGCGAGGCGCGGCAGCATATAGTTGTAGCGCGCCAGCTCCACCTGCATCTTGGCGTAGGAGGTCTTCGCCCGCTGGGAGAAGATTTCCAGGATCAGGCTTGTCCTGTCGATGACGGCTGCGGTCTTTATTACCTTTTCCACGTTGCGCTGCTGCATCGCCGTGAGCTCGTCGTCGAAGATCACGTAGTTGATGGCGTGCTCTTCGCAGTATCCGGCGATTTCGGCAAGCTTGCCGCTGCGTATGTAGGTGGCTTTTTCCGGCTTGTCCAGCTTCTGCACGAACTTCTTGTCTCCGGCCACGCCTGCGGTGTCGGCCAGGAACTCCAGTTCGTCCAGGTATTCCTTTATTTTGCGTTCGTCCTCACCCTGACGGATGATTCCCACGAATACGGCTTTTTCTGCTGCTCTTTCTTCCATTCCCTATCGAAAAAAGGCCATCCGGTCGGGGACAGCCTTTTTATTTGAGTTGCTGATAATTACCTCAACTGGAAGATCACAGGGAAGGTGTAGGTGACCTTTACCTTGCGGTCGCGCTGCTTGCCGGGGGTCCACTTCGGGGACATCGACACCACGCGCACGGCCTCCTTGTCGAGGGAAGGATCCACGCCACGGAGCACTTTGACTCCGGACACGGAACCGTCGGTACCGACGGTGAACTGAAGCATCACACGGCCCTGCACGCCGTTTTCCTTGGCGACATCGGGGTAGTTGAGGCGCTGGTTCACCCACTTGGAGAATTCATTCGCATCGCCACCCTGGAATTTGGGCTTCTCTTCCACGAGCTGGAAAGGAATGGTCTCCTCTTCCACTACCTCTTCCTTGACTTCTTCGACGTAGTCCTGGATTTCAACACCGAGGTTGGCGTCGTCTTCGAGGTTGATGATGTTGTCGTTGACCTTTATATCGTCATCGATGATGTCGATACGGTCTGACAGGATAGGGACCTTCGCCATTTCGGGGGGCGGGGGAGGGGTTTCCTGAGTGATCGGAATGATCTCTTCATCAATGATTTCCGAGTTTTCAGCAAGAAGGGAAGTGTCGGCCTTTTCCTTGCTGCTCCACTCGAATGCGCCGAGCACTGCCAGCAGAGCGACGACGAAACCTATCTCGACGAACAAGAATCTCTTGTTCTCCAGACTGGCTTTTTCTGATTTCTTAACTTCCATATAGTTTATTGTTTATTGTCTATTCAAGCCGTAAATATATAAATTATTAAATTCAATTCCAATTTTTGTTGTAGATTTGCGCCTTGTAATACATTCCGCTATGGTAAGGTACTTTTGCGAGGACGTCAAATTCGACTACAAAAACAGACTTTTCAATAATCGCTGGCTACGTTTCGTGGCCGAGAGCGAGATATGCAAACTCGGAGACCTTAATATAATTTTCTGCTCCGATCCTTATATACTTGGCATAAACTTGCAATATTTAGGCCACGATTACTATACGGACATTATCACATTCGATTATTCCGAGAAGCCTATGGTGTCGGGAGACCTTTTCATCAGCATCGACACAGTGCGTGAAAATGCTGTTTTCTATGGAACCGAGTTCGATGAGGAACTGCACCGCGTCATTGTGCACGGTCTTCTGCATCTCATCGGTTATGACGACCATACCGAGGAAGATGTGAGGCAGATGCGTCAGAAGGAAAACTACTATCTTGGCCAGCGTCAACTTTTGATGGACAGTGGGAAGTAACAGTTTCGACATAATAGTGGTCGGTGCCGGGCATGCCGGATGTGAAGCGGCTGTGGCTGCCGCCCGCCTCGGATGCTCGGTGCTTCTTATCACGATGGATTCTGTGGCCGTGGCGAAGATGTCCTGCAATCCTGCGATCGGAGGAATTGCGAAAGGACAGATCGTCCGGGAGATCGACGCTCTCGGCGGAATGAGCGGAATCGTCACTGACCAGTCGACCCTGCAGTTCCGCATGCTCAACAAGTCCAAAGGGCCGGCGATGTGGAGTCCCAGGGCTCAGTGCGACAAAATCCGCTTTTCTCTGAATTGGCGCTCCATGTTGCTAAATACTTATGGATTAAGCATTTACGGGGGTTTAGCGGAGTCTCTTCTCTTTGAGAATTCAAAAATTTGCGGCATCCGTACGGGAGATGGTCAAATTTTCAAGTGTCGGAAGCTTATTTTGACGGCCGGGACCTTCCTTTCCGGAAAGTTGTTCGTCGGGCGCCGACAGCTTCCGGGCGGCCGTATCGGGGAGCGAGCTTCCACTGGCCTGACCTGCCAGCTTGTCGAGCACGGCCTTATTTCGGACCGCATGAAGACTGGCACCCCTCCGAGGATTGATATCACGTCTGTCGATACTTCCGCTCTTCTCTGCCAGCATGGCGATCCCTCGCCTGAGCGTTTTTCTTTTCTGGACCTTCCTTCCCGAGTCCAGAAAACCGGGCGGCAGATGGACTGCTATATTCTCCACACGAATGTCGAAGTCCACGAGAGGCTTCGCAAAGGATTCGGAGACTCCCCTCTTTTCACCGGCGTCATCCATGGCCGAGGACCGCGCTACTGTCCGAGTATAGAGGACAAGTTGAGGGTGTTTCCGGATAATGACGCTCATCAGCTGTTCCTGGAGCCGGAAGGTTACGGCACTAATGAGTATTACCTCCAGGGCTTCTCTTCCTCTCTTCCTTTTGAGGTGCAGATGGATGCGCTGCGGGCTATGGAAGGCATGGCTGACGTGCGGGTGTTCCGTCCTGCGTATGCTGTGGAGTACGACTTCTTTGATCCCACCCAGCTTAAGCCTACGCTTGAGTCCAGGGTGATCGACAACCTCTATCTTGCAGGTCAGGTCAATGGCACTACGGGTTATGAAGAAGCTGCGGCGCAGGGATTGATTGCTGGAATCAACGCTGCTCTTTCCGTGGCAGGTAAAGATCCTTTTGTGCTCAGGCGCGACGAAGCGTATATCGGAGTTCTTATCGATGACCTTATCACCAAAGGGGTCGATGAGCCTTATCGAATGTTCACCTCGCGTGCCGAGTATCGTATCCTGTTGCGTCAGGATAATGCAGACCAGAGGTTGACTCCCCGCTCGTTTGAAATAGGTTTGGCTTCTGAAGAAAGGTATGCTTCCTGCGCTCGCAAATATGAAGATGCCGCTTCTTTAACGCGCCTTTGCGAATCGACGAATCTGACCGCTCCTTCGGTTAATCCTTTCCTCGTTGAGTCTGGCTCTGCTGCGCTTTCTGAGTCAAAACGTGTTTCTGATATTGCTACCAGGCCAGAGCTTTCGTTGCTTGATGTATTGCGTTTTGTTCCACGTGGAACATTCGAACGATTCGGCCTAAGCGGTATTCCGGATCCCAAGGTTGTGGAGTCCGTGGAGATTAATCTTAAATATAAAGGTTATATCGATCGGGAGCGTCTGCTTGTCGAGAAGATGCGAAGGCTCGAAGATCTTGCCATTCCTGATGGCTTTGATTTCGACCGCATCTCCGGCCTCACCATCGAGTGCCGCCAGAAGTTCAAGCGCTACACGCCTCACACAATCGGCCAGGCCTCCCGTATCTCAGGCGTCTCCCCTTCTGACATCTCCGTCCTCCTCGTCTACTTCGGCCGTTAATTGTTCCACGTGGAACCTTCCCCTTCTCCCCTGGGGGTGCAGGGGGATAATAGTTGCTCCAGATGCTCTGGCATCAGAGCATCTGGAGTGCGGATTTAATTATTTGCTCGACAGAGGCGCGGGGGTTGGCTTTGAGGATGGCCTGGATGGCCTTGTTGATGTTGGGTTTGGAGAAGCCGAGCATCTGGAGGGCACTGCCGGCCTCTTCGGCGGCAGAATTGGTGTCGGAGACAAACAGCGCGTCGCTGCTGGCGCCGTCGCCCTTCACGATCTTGTCCTTGAGCTCGAGAATCATCCGCTGGGCGGTCTTGAGTCCGACACCCTTGACAGATTTAAGCGCGTTGACATTTTCGGAGATGATCGCCTCTCTCAACTCTTCGGAAGTCATCGACGACAACAGCATCCTCGCCGATGCGGCGCCGAATCCTGAGACGCCGGTGATAAGGCGGAACAACTCCCTCTCGTCCTTGCTCGCAAAGCCGTAATCGACGCTCGTCCCGTCCCGCTGGTTCATTTGTGTCTGGACATAGACCACGGCCTCGCCCTTGCCTTCAAGCTGCTCATAAGTCTGGAGGGAAATCTCAAGGCTGTAGCCGAGGCCGGCGTTATCCACGACCGTGCGGGTGGGAGTGAGTTCTGCAATGCGACCGGAAATATAATCAAGCATAATCCAATAGTATTTTCCACAAAATTACTGAAATATTCTTAATTTTGTAGTATGGACAGAAGAGAGTTTATAGCCGCATCGGCCGGAGTCGCAATTGCGGCCAGCCTGAGTTCCTGCCGCTTCCCCGCCGCCCCGAAGACCAAGGCAGGCAGCGGCCGTATGACCCTGAGTTTCCGCCCCTACGAACTCACCCTCGCCCACACCTTCACCGTGTCCAGCTACAGCCGCAAAACCACCCCCGGCGTCCAGGTCGAAATAGAGTGGGAAGGACTCACTGGCCACGGCGAAGCGTCGATGCCGCCCTACCTTGGCCACACGGTGGAAAGCGTCTGCGCATTCCTTTCAAAAGTGGATTTGGGCCGCTTCGAAACCCCCTTCCTGCTGGAAGACATAATGGCTTATCTGGATGATCTGTCGGACGGAGACTCCCCCGCCAAGGCCGCCGTTGATATTGCTCTCCACGATCTGGTGGGCCAGGCGCTCGGCGTACCGCTCTACAAAATGTGGGGCTACAACCCCGCCAAGGCCGGCCCCACCAGCTTCACGATAGGTATCGACACCCCGGAAGTGGTGCGGGAAAAGACCCGTGAATGCGCAGGGCTCTACAAAGTGCTGAAGGTCAAAGTGGGCCTCGACACTGACGAGCAGATGATCCGCACCATCCGTGAAATCACCGACCTGCCTCTGGTGGTGGATGCAAACCAGGGATGGAAAGACCGCGCCAAGGCGCTGGATGAGATCTTCTGGCTCAAGGAGCAGGGCGTGCAGCTTGTGGAGCAGCCCCTGGCAAAGGAGCGGCTGGAAGACACCGCTTGGATCACCGAGCGCAGCCCCCTGCCGATCATTGCAGATGAAGCCGTGCAGCGGCTCAGGGACATCCCGGCCCTCAAGGGCGCGTACTCAGGAATCAATATAAAGCTCATGAAGAGCGCCGGCCTTCTGGAGGCACGGAAAATGATAGCATACGCCCGGGCTGAAGGGATGAAGGTGATGGTGGGATGTATGACCGAGACCTCCTGCGCGTGCACGGCTGCAGCGCATCTCGCCCCGGCCGCAGACTTTTGCGATATAGATGGTAATTTATTGATAACCAACGATTTATATAAAGGAATGATAGTTCGTGACGGCCTGATGGTGCTGCCGGAAGGCCCCGGACTCGGACTGAAAAATGTGTGATTTAAGAAACGAATTCCCCCAGCTGGGCCGCACGGTCTATGGCAAGCCGCTTGTCTATCTCGACAATGCGGCCACGTCCCTGCGGCCGCGAAGCGTGACCGCCTGCTGGGACGAAATATCCTCGATGCGCACCGCCAACCTCCACCGCGCCGTCCACCGTGTGGCCACGGAAGCGACCGAGGCCTACGAAGTGGCCAGGGATGCCGTGCGCGAGTTTATCAATGCCCCTGAGCGTGAGGAAGTTATCTTCACGTCCGGGGCCACGCACTCCCTTAACCTCGCTGCCTGGAGCTTCGGCGAAGCATTCATCGGCGAGGGGGACGAAATCCTGGTGGACGAGGCAGGGCACCATTCCAACATAGTGCCCTGGCAGATGCTCTGCCGCCGGAAAGGTGCGGTGCTTAAGGTGCTTCCGGTCGATGAGAGCGGCGCCCTGCGGCTCGACCTCCTCCCCTCTTTGCTGAGCTCTCGCACGCGGCTCGTCTGCGTGGCTCACGTCTCCAACGTGCTCGGCCTTGTGAATCCGGTGCGGGAGATTGCGGACGCTGCGCACGCAGCGGGGGCCAGGATCCTGGTGGACGGCGCGCAAGGTATTGTGCATCAGAAAGTTGACGTGCAGGCGCTGGACTGTGATTTTTATGCTTTTTCGGGGCATAAAATGTACGGAGCCCCTGGCACCGGCGTACTCTGGGGGCGCCGCGCCCTGCTGGAGCAGATGCCTCCGATGTTCGGCGGCGGCGAGATGATACAGACGGTGCGCTGGGACGAGACCACCTACGCTCCCCTGCCGCAGAAATTCGAAGCCGGCACGCAGAACATTTCCGGCACACCCTGTTTCGTGCCCGCAATCGAGTGCCTGCGCTCCATGCAGCAGGACGAGTGCATCACGGAGCACGTGTACCGTGAGCTCACCGCCATGCCTGGCGTACGCCTGTTCGGCACCACGCCGGACCTCAACTGCAAGGTGCCGGTGTTCTCGATTGCCGTGGAAGGGGCGCACCACGAGGATCTGGCGCTCATCCTGGACAAAATGGGCGTTGCAGTGCGTTCCGGGCAGATGTGCGCGGAGCCGCTTATGGACCGCTTCGGGGTCACGGGGATGCTGCGCGCCTCGTTTGCGCCGTACAACACGATGCAGGAAGCAGAATATTTCTTATCTTCGCTGCGCAAAGCGATATCGATGCTGAAATGACACTGAAGGAGAAACAACAGGAGATAATCGACGACTTCTCGCTCTACGAGGAGTGGCTGGATAAATACGAATACCTTATCGAACTGGGAAAGGGGCTCGAAGGCCTTCCCGAAGAAAAGAAAACCGAAGACCGTCTTATAAAGGGCTGTCAGTCAAGGGTTTGGCTGGATTGTGAGAAGCGTGACGGATTGCTTGTCTTCTCCGCCGACAGCGACGCCATCATCACCAAGGGCATCATTTCCCTGCTTGTGGGCGTCTACTCCGGCCGCACTCCCCAGGAGATCCTTGCGGACGATTTTTCTTTCCTCGACGCCCTGGGGCTGAAGGAGAACCTTTCGCCCACCAGGGCCAACGGGCTGGTCTCGATGATTGCAACCATCCGCTCTAAAGCTGCTGAAAATGAATGAGAACAATGTGCTGACGCCCGAAGACGTCAAGGCCCTGGCGCCGCTCTACGACGACGTGATTCTGGCCCTGAAGCAGGTTTACGATCCGGAAATCCCCGTGAACATCTACGACCTTGGCCTGATCTACGAACTCAACATCAGCAAGGCGCACGAGGTGTACATAAAGATGACCTTCACCGCCCCGAACTGCCCTATGGCGGACGAGGTGCTGGCGGAAGTGAAGTACAGCGTGGAGAACACCCCCGGCGTGCAGAAGTGCGAAATCGAACTCACGTTCGAACCGGTGTGGGACCAGAGCATGCTCTCCGACGAGGCGCGAGTGGCTCTCGGCTGGGATCCGGAATTCTGATGAAACTAAGGGAGTTATACCTTTTGCTCGGCACCAATCTGGGCGACCGTGAGGCCAATCTGCAGACGGCCCTCGCGGCCTTGGACCGTGCCTTCAAGGGGCGCCGGCTGCGCATGTCGGAAATTATGGAGACGGAGGCCTGCGGCTTCTCGGGACCTCCGTTCCTGAATGCCGTGGTGGTCTATGAAAGCGCCCGGCGTCCGGAGCGTATCCTGAAGATCTGTAAGCGGATAGAGCGCTCGATGGGGCGCACTGACCCTCCCGCCTACGGTCCCGACGGTTCCCGCATCTACCACGACCGCATCATCGATATCGACATCCTCCTCTACGGCTCCCTCTCACTACGGACCCCGGAGCTCACTATCCCCCACCCCCAGGTCCGTACCCGCCCGTTCGTCGCTCCTCTGCTTCAGCAAGTTTTTTACGCTCCTGGCTTTTTCTGGACGGAGTAGCTGAGGCCGATGTAGCGGAGGCGCTGGATGAAATCGTTCGTCACGGCCACGCCGAACTTCTTGGAATGGAATTCCAGATTGTAGCTGGTGGCCCTGTCGCGCACCTTCACAGACAGGGGAATCTTGCCCTTGTTCTCTTTAAGCAGCGAGACCAGGTCCTTGCGGAAGGCCGGGTTCAGAAGCGAAGTGTCGATCTCCACGGTGAATCCCGTGATGAAATTCTCCGCCACGTTGCCAAGAAGGACCACTTTCTTTATTTTAAACGTGTAGGGGGCCGTTTTCCCCTGCGCGCGCTCCTCGGGCTTGAGGCGGTAGCGCTCGTCGATTTCGCCCTGGATGTAGAGGTACTCGTGGGGCTTCATATAGGCAATGTAGTTCTCGTAGTCATTGCCGAAAAGAGCGAATTCATAGTGGCCGTTGTAGTCTTCCAGGGTCACGCGGGCGCCCGGGGAGCCGGTCTTTGTGGTCATTGTCTTAATGTCCGTCACGATGCCGGCCACGGAGCAGCTGTATTTCCTGTTTTCCTTCTCGGCCTCCTGGATCTTGTCCGCGAGCCGGCCGGTGGAGAGGTTGGTAAAGTTCTCTATTTCAAAGGAATATCTGTCGAGAGGATGGGCACTCAGGTACATTCCCACGTAGTTGCGCTCCTCCTGGAGGAGGGCCAGGGTGTTCTCGTCTTCGGGAATCTGCGGCATCACGGGGCGGCGCGGCTTGAGCTCCTCCACTTCGCCGAAGAGCGACAGGGAATTGTCCATCTTGTCGGTCTTGAACAGATCCATATAGCGCGAGAGCTCGTCTATGAAGCGCTCTCCGCTCTCGCCCGGGGCGAAGAACTGGCTCCTGCGGTAGCCGAAGGAGTCGAATGCGCCGGCCAGGGCAAGTATTTCCAGCGCCTTTGCCGTCATAACCACGTTTTTGGAGTCCTTTGCGCTTCTCTCGGCCATTCTCTCCACAAAGTCGAACACGTCCGAGAACGGGCCGTTTTCAGCCCTTTCCGCGATGATGGAGTCCACGGCGTTGGAGCTGAAGCTCTTCAGGCCGCCAAGGCCGAAGCGGATATTGCCCTCGCGGTTCACGGTGAACCGGGCTTCGGATTCGTTGACATCGGGGCTTAACACCTTGATGTCGTGGAGCTTGCAGTCCGCCATGATCTTCTTGATCTCATCCATGTTGCCAAGGTTGCAGGAGAGGTTGGCGGCGAAGAATTCGGCGGTGTAGTGGCACTTGAGCCAGCCTGTCTGGTAGCTGACCCAGGCGTAGCAGGTGGCGTGGGACTTGTTGAATGCGTATTGGGCGAATTTTTCCCAGTCCTTCCAGATCTTGTCCAGGGTCTTTTCCGGATGGCCGTTGGCCTGTCCCTGGCTCATGAACTTGTCTTTCAGGACCATCATTTCGTCTATCTTCTTCTTGCCCATTGCCTTGCGCAGGCGGTCGGCTTCACCCTTCGTGAAATTTGCGAGCTTGCGGCTGAGGAGCATCACCTGCTCCTGATAGACGGTGATTCCGTAGGTCTCGTCGAGGAACTCCTCCATTTCGGGGAGGTCGTATTCTATCTTCTGCTGCCCCTGCTTGCGGGCCACGAAGTCGGGAATGTAGTCCATAGGCCCCGGCCTGTAGAGGGCGTTCATAGCGATGAGATCCTCGAAACGCTCCGGCTTCAGGCGCTGGAGCCAGCTTTTCATGCCTTCGGATTCAAACTGGAAGATGACGGTGGTGTCGCCGCGGCCGTAGAGCTCCAGGGTGGGTTTGTCGGCGATGTCGATGGCCTCGATGTCGATGTCGATGCCGTGGCGCTGCTTGATGTTGCGGAGGGTTTCGTGAATGATGCTGAGGGTAATGAGGCCCAGGAAGTCCATTTTCAGCATGCCCACGTCTTCGATGTAGTGGCCGTCGTACTGGGAGGTCCAGACGTCCTTGCCTGTCTCCTTGTCTTTGGACAGGCAGATGGGGATGTAGTCGGTCAGGTTGCCGCGGCCGATGATTGTGGCGCAGGCGTGGACGCCCACCTGGCGTATGCAGCCTTCCAGCTTCTGGGCGTACTTGAGCACCTCCTTGTTGATGTCGGGGCCGTTTTCCAGCTCGTTCCTGAATTCCGGCACGAGGCGGTAGCAGTTGGAAAGGGTGATTTTCGCATCCACCTCTTCCATGCCCTTCTGGAAGGTGCGCATCTGCTTCTGCCCGTCGATTTCCACCTCTTCCTCTACCACCTTGAAGCCAGGCTTCAGCTCGTCCAGTTTGGGGTTGAAGGGGTACTTTTTCTCCACCTTCTCGCTCAGGCGGTCCGGAACCATCTTCGAGAGGCGGTTGGATTCGTCGATGCTCACTTCGCTGATGCGGGCCACGTCCTTGATGGCGCTCTTGGCGGCCATGGTGCCGAAGGTGATGACGCGGGACACGTGGTCTTCGCCGTAGGTGTGTTCGACGTATTCGTGGGCGTCCAGCAGGTTCTCGAAGTCCACGTCGATATCCGGCATCGAAATGCGGTCCGGGTTGAGGAAACGCTCGAACAGGAGCTTGTATTTGATCGGGTCCAAATTGGTGATACCCAAGCAGTAAGCCACCACGGAGCCGGCCGCCGAGCCTCGCCCCGGGCCCACCAGGTAGCCGTTCTTGCGGGAGGCGGCTATGTAGTCCTGGACGATCAGGAAGTAGTCCGGGAAGCCCATCTTGGAGATGGTCTTGAGCTCGAAATCGATGCGCTCGGCCTGCTCGTCGTTGAGGGTGGCGCCGTATCGCTGGGCGGCGCCGCGGTAGGTCAGCTCGCAGAGGAAGGCCACGGAGCGGCAGAACTCATCGCCGCGGTACTCCTTGCTCTCGATGTTGCCGTCCTTGTCTTTGGTGATGCTGTAGCGGCCTTCGTCGATGATGTCTTTGTACTGCTCCAGCTTGGCGTCGATGTTGGCGAGGAATTCCGGGTCGATTTCGTATTTAGGGAGCACGTGGGGGCGGTCGATCTTGTAGGCCTCTATCTTCGAGGCCACTTCGAGGGTGTTGGCAAGGGCTTCCGGGTGGTCCGGGAAGAGAGCCGCCATCTCCTCTTCGCTCTTTATGAATTCCTGCTGGGTGTAGCGCAGGCGCTTCGGGTCGCTGACATTGGCGTTGGTGGTGAGGCAGATGAGGCGGTCATGGACGGGGCCGTCCTCGCGGTTGATGAAGTGGGCGTCGTTGGTGGCCACCACCTTGATTCCCAGCTCGTCGGAGAGCCTGAAGATGCCTTCGTTGACTATTTCCTGCTGCCGTCCGACCTCGAAGATGCGGTCGTATGCCTCGGGCGGCAGGCCTTCCACCTCGGTCTTGTGGAGCATCACCTCCAGGTAGTAGTCGTCGCCGAACACGGAGCGGTGCCATTCTGCGGCCTTGCGGGCGCCTTCGTAGTCGCCGGCCATTAGGTTTTTGGACACTTCCCCGGCGAGGCAGGCGGAGCTGCAGATGAGGTCTTCGTGGTACTTTTCTATTATCTCGTGCGTCACGCGGGGCCTGTAGTAGAAGCCTTCGATGAAGCCTTCGGAGCAGATCTTCATCAGGTTCTTGTAGCCGTTGTAGTTCTTGGCGAGGAGGATGAGGTGGTAGTAGTTCTTGTGGTCGTTGTCCTTGAGGCGGTGGTCGTAGTGGCGGGTCACATAGACCTCGCATCCGATCAGCGGCTTCACGATTGGCTTCTTGTCCGGGCCCAGGTTGGACTTGTCCCAGCCCCATTTGAGGAACTCCTTGACGCCGTACATGTTGCCGTGGTCGGTGATGGCGATGGCGGGCATTTTCAGTTCGCGGGCGCGGGCGAAAAGCTTCTTGATGTCGGACAGACCGTCAAGAATCGAGTACTGGGTATGGACGTGCAGATGGACGAATGACATAACGCAAAGATAAAAGAATTAATGATAATATGAACGCCGAAAATGCCTTGCTTGTGAAAAAGTTTTTTATATTTGCGTTATGCAGGATTTCGATCAACTGGGTCGCCGCGAAGCCATAAGGCTGCTGTTCGAAGGCACGCCGTACGCGCCGTTTTCCGACGGGCGTTTCGAGGCGCCGGCGGGCGAAAGCGTGGTGCCGGCCTCGCGCGTGCTTCTGGAGGGCATAGATTTCGACCTTGTGTATTTTCCGCTCAAGCACCTGGGCTACAAGAGCGTGGCCGGAGTGACGGGCGAGCTATACGCTTCGCTGGCAGCTCCCCGCTCGCTTTCGGTGGTGCTGGGGCTCTCTGCGAAGCTCGATTTCGAACGGGTGCGGGAGCTGTGGGGCGGAGTCGTCGCGGCAGCTTCCGAATTCGGCTACTCTTCCCTCTCGCTGGACCTGCAGCCTTCGCGCAACGGGCTGACTATCAGCGTCTCTGCCGTGGGTTGCACGCCTTCTGGAGAGCGCCCGTCGCCGGCCTCCAAAGACCTTATCTGTGTGTCCGGCGCGCTTGGTGCGGCCTACCTTGGCCTGCAGGTGCTGGAGCGCGGCAAGGCCCGTTTCGACGGGGGAGCCGACGGTCCGGACAGCGAGCTGGAGCGTTTCCGCATGCTGGTGGCGGCCTACCTGAAGCCGGAGTTGCCTGCCGGTCTGCCGGACGCCCTGCGTGATTCCGGGATCACCCCGTCCGCATCGCTCTTCGTGGACCGCGGGCTTGCCGACGCGCTGCTGCGGCTGGTCGCGAGCACGGGGCTGGGCGCAAAAGTCTATGCAGACCGCATTCCCTTCGAAGGGGGCAGTTTCGACCTCGGCAAGATGCTGGACCTCGATCCGGTGTCCGCTGCGATGAACGGGGGCGACGACTGCCGCCTGCTGCTCGTGGTGCCAATATCGCAGTTTGAACGTTTCCGCCACGATTTCCAGGCCTTCGACATCATCGGGCATCTGGCCCAGAGCGACGTGGGCGCGGTGCTTGTGAGCCCCGACGGGCTGGAGCATCCGGTGTCCGCCCCGGGGTGGCCATCAAATGATTAACCATCAATTTATTAGTTAATATGAAAAAAGTTTTTGTTATCCTCAGCGCACTCGTGCTTTGCGCGACCACAGCATCAGCCCAGAGCTGGCTCGACGATTTTCTCAAGGTAGCGACCGAGAAGGTCGGTGACGTCATTTCCGGCAAGGGTGCAGCCACAACTGCATTCGACATCAAGGGATCCTGGAAGTATCAGGGCATTGCCATCGGCGCAAGCTCCGACGACATCCTCTCCAGCCTTGCCACCTCAGCCGGCTCCGGCACCATCGAGAAGAAGTGCGACGAGCTGCTCGCCAAGGCAGGCATCAAGCCCGGCGTGGCCACCCTCAACTTCAAGGAAGACGGCTCCTTCACCCTCAATGCCGGCAAAATCAACATCCCCGGCACCTGGACCAAGGAAGGCAGCAAGCTCACGATCAACTTCGCCAAGCTCTTCACCTTCAAGCTCGTAGGCACCATCAAGACCAATGCCACCGGCTGCGAGATCCTCTTTGACGCCGACAAGTTCGTTGGCTGGATCTCCAAGGTGCTGGAGGTCGTGAACAAGGTGGCCAACAATTCCACCCTCGGCTCCGTGCAGTCGATGCTCGCCAACGCCAAGGGCGTGAAGCTCGGCTTCAAGCTCGCCAAGTAATATCGCTTCAGCCTGTGCGAGGTGTCCCGTAAAAAAGGACACCTCAAGCAAAATAACGTAAAAATGAAGGAGGTGTCCTGGTTTTCGGGACACCTCCTTCGTTTTGGATATTCGCCAGATCCTTCGCTGGCGCTCAGGATGACAGGATTATTTCTTCACTTCTTTCTTGGCGATCCTGCGGGTGCTGTCGTACATGATAGGGGTACCGATCATGATGGAAGCGTAGGTACCGACGAGGATACCGAGGCACAGGGCGACGGAGAGACCGCGGATGCTTTCGCCGCCGAAGAAGGCTATTGCGAGCATAGGCAGCAAGGTGGATACGGAGGTGTTGACCGTACGGGTCAGGGTCTGGTTGAGAGACTTGTTGACCATGTCCTTGAAGTCGTCATTCGGGTGCAGGCCGAGATTCTCACGGATACGGTCGAAGATAACCACGTTATCGTTGATAGCGTATCCGATGATTGTCAGGATGGCCGCGATGAAGGTCTGGTCCACATCCAGGTTGAACGGCAGGATACCGCTGAAGAGCGAGAAGAAGCCGATCAGGATGATGGCTGTGTGCGCCAGGGACACCACGCCGCCGAGACCCCAGTTCCATCCCTTGAATCGCCATGCAATGTAGGCGAAGATGATGAGGAGGGCGAGGAGCACGGAGATGATTGCGGAACGCTTGATGTCGCTTGCAATGGAGGCGCCGACCTTGTCGGAAGAAATGATACCGTTGGGGTTCTCCAGGGTGGAGGTGAAATCGCTGAGCTGGATGTCTTCCTTGAAGAAGCCCTTCAGGGATTCGAACAGCATGCCTTCGATTTCGGTGTCCACGGATGAGGACTCGTCCTTGACCTTGTAGGAGGTCGTGATCTTCATCTGGGAGTCACCACCGAACTGCTTGACTTCCACGGAGGACTCGGGGTCTGCCGCGTTGAAGGTGGTGTTGACTGCAGCACGCACGGCCTCGGCGGTCACGGGCTGGTCGAAGCGGACCACATAGGTGCGGCCGCCGGTGAAGTCGACACCGTAGGTGAAGCCCTTGAATGCGATGGAACCGATTGCGATGAGGATCAGGGCGCCGGAGATGATGTAGGAGTACTTGCGGCCCTTGATGAAGTCGATGTGGGTGTTCTTCAGGAAGTTACGGGACCAGTTCCACTCGAAGCTCACGTTCTTGCCCTTGTTCACGCGGTCGTCGATGATGAGGCGGGTGATGAAGATGCTGGTGAGCACGGAGGTGATGATACCGATGATGAGGGTGGTGGCGAAGCCCTTGATGGGGCCGGAACCGAAGAAGAACAGCACGAGACCGGTGAGGAGGGTGGTCACCTGTCCGTCGATGATGGCGGAGTAGGCGTTGGCGTAACCGTCGTGGACGGCCTTGCCGAGACCCTTGCCTGCCTTGAGCTCTTCCTTGATACGCTCATATATAATAACGTTGGCGTCCACTGCCATACCCAGCGTCAACACGAGACCGGCGATACCCGGGAGGGTGAGCACGGCGCCGAAGGATGCGAGGGTACCGAAGAGGAGAAGCACGTTGGTGAGCAGTGCTATGTCAGCCACGAGACCAGCTCCCTTGTAGAAGATGATCATGTAGATGAGCACCAGGATGAACGCGATGATGAAGGAAATGAGACCGGAACGGATGGACTCTGCACCGAGGGAAGGACCCACGACCTGCTCCTGCACGATGGATGCGGGGGCGGGGAGCTTACCGGACTTGAGGACGTTGGTAAGGTCGGTCGCTTCCTCCATGGAAAAGTTGCCGCTGATTTCGGAAGAACCGCCGGTGATTTCACCGTTCACGGTAGGGTAGGAATACACGGTGCCGTCGAGCACGATGGCGATCTGCTTGCCGATGTTGTCCTTGGTCAGGCGGGCCCAGATGTTGGCGCCTTCAGCGTTCATGGTCATGGACACGGAAGGGCTGCCGCCGCGGCGGTCGTTGGTGGTCACGCGGGCGTCGGTGACCACGCCACCGTCGAGAGGGGCCTTGCCGTCACGGCTGGAGGACTTGATGGCGATGAGTTCGAAGATGTTGTCGGACTCCATCATCTCGGAGGGCTTCACGCTCCACATGGGGCGGAATTCGGCGGGGAAGAGGGCTGCAACCTCGGGCATGCGGAGGTACTTGCCCACGGCTGCGGTGTCGGCAGCGGCTGCGAAACCGATGCAGGCATTGCCGCGGTAGCCGGAGGGCTGGAGCACTGCGAAGAGGGGATTGGCCTTCTTGTAGGCGTCCAGATTGGCCTCGTCTTCGGCCTGGGCCTTGATTTCCTCGGCCACGAGGTCCTCACCCTCAGCGGGCTTTGCCTCGGGCTCGACAGCCTCTTCACTTGCAGCATACTCTGCCAGAAGGGCGTTGGCCTCCTGGAGGTAGGGAGTGATTTCGGAGGCGTCGAACGTGGTCCAGAACTCGAGGGATGCGGTGCCCTGGAGGAGCTTACGCACACGCTCAGGCTCCTTCACGCCAGGGAGTTCCACGAGGATGCGGCCGGTGTTGCCGATCTTCTGGATGGAAGGCTGGGTCACGCCGAAACGGTCGATACGGTTGCGGAGCACGTTGAATGAGTTGGCGATTGCGCTCTCGGCTTCTTCCTTGATCACGGAGACCACCTGTTCGTCGGTGGACTCGGGCTTGATGCGGTCGCGCATTTCATAGGTGCCGAACACCTGGGAAAGCCTCTGGCCGCCGGAAGTCTCCTTCCAGGCCTCTGCGAAAAGGGTTATGAAGTCGGAGGGCGAACCGACGGAACGCTCCTTGGCAAGGGCGATAGCCTTCTGGAACTCGGGGCTCACGTTGTTGCCGGACAGGGCGCGCACGAGGTCCTCGAGCTGCACCTGCAGCATGACGTTCATACCACCCTTGAGGTCCAGACCGAGGTTGATCTCCTTGGCCTTTACTTCTTTGAATGTGTTGCCAAAATAAACTTTCTGGGAAGAAACAGAGTCTGTGAACCTCTTTTCTTCGTTCTTCTTGAGTGAATCAAGGAAATAAGCTTGATCCTCTGCAGCAATCTTCGCGAATGCGGGAGTCTGGCTGAACGCCTCGGCCTTTGCGGCGGCGGCCTTTTGTGCTTTCTTCTCCTGGAAGCTGGTCACAGCGGTGAAGGAAAGCTGCCAGAGGCAGGCAATTGCGAGCAGTATTGCTACAAGTCTGATTGCTCCTTTGCTTTGCATAACTATGGTTAATAATAATTAAAGTCCAAAAATAGTTTGCAAAGTTAGCATTTTTATTGGAACAAACTATAAAAAAGCCAAAAAATAGTCCTGCAGGCACATATTTTATATATACGCCCGCCCGCTTTCATCTCAAATCCCTCCTCCGTGAGCCATAACTCCTCGAATCTCAATAACATCCGCAAACCCGATTGCACCAAACAGAGCAATCGGGTTTTAACAACGTGCTGCTAATCAGCACGTTACCGCTCACGCTGCCGCCGGCAGCCTACACCCGCAGGAAAATCTTCTTTTTGTAGAGGAAATAAAGGAACAGCCACTCAAGCGCGAGGAAGCCGATATACCACACGATCTTAGCCCAGACAGGACCCATGAACGAGCACAGGCCGCCGATGAAGAAGTTGGTGGCGTACTTGAAGTCAATGATCCTCGGCGCCATGTAGATGGTGATGGAGTTCATGCCGATGACGGCCAGGGGAAAGCTCCATTTCTTCCAGCCCTTGACGTCAATAATCCAGTAGAACAGAGCGAATAACGCCAGCGAATACGCCGCCACCACAAGTACGAAAGTGCTGCTCCACAGCTTCTTGTTCAGCGGGAACCAGCGCGACCACACGAGGCCGACGACCAGCAGCACGGCGGCCGCCGTGACCATCCACAGCACCTTCTTGTTCTCGCTCGCGCCTTTCCTGCGCACCCACTCACCGGTGAACATACCCAGCATCGCCGTGACGATTGCGGGCAGCGTGCTCAGCAGGCCTTCGGGATCGAAGACGCCGCCGTCACCCTTATACAGGTGCCCCGGGAAGAGGCAGCGGTCCACGTAACCCACCAGGTTGCCTTCGAAGGAGAAGGGACCGGCGCCCTGAGGAGCGTCCGGAGCCGGCACGAAACGCAGCAGGAGCCAGTAGCCCACCAGTATGACCACGGCGATGACCGCACGCACGGAGGGCTTGAAGTTGATGAACAGCAGCGCTGCGAACATCCACGCCAGGCCGATGCGGGCAAGCACGCTCCAGATGCGCATGTCGCTCCAGTGGAACTTCAGCAGGCCGTTGCACAGCAGGCCGAAGAAGAACAGGATGAGCCCGCGGCGTATGATTTTCCAGTAGATCTGCCAGCGCGACCTGCCCTTTTCCTGCATCTTGGCATAGGAGAACGGGAACGAAATGCCAGCGATGAACAGGAACAGCGGGAATATGGTGTCGTGGTGCCTCAGGCCGTGCCAGGCCACGTGGCCCATCTGCACGCTCAGCCAGCTCTGCTCGCCCCCTGGGAACAGCTTGCAAATCCACCCCAGCAGCGTGGCGAAGCCGATGATGAACAACATGTCGAAGCCCCTCAGCGCATCGAGGCTGGCGAGGCGTCCGCCGGCCTCTTTATTCTTTTTTGTATCCATAATTACCCACTAAGTTAGCATTTTTTATTGTTATTTCGAATTTAATCACTACTATTGTTCACTTAAACTTTCGCACTATGAAAAGCCGTAAAGTCATTCGTGGGATTTTAAACCATTGTTATCAAAGAACCGTCCTCGGTTTCGTGTTGTTTTACAACGTATTCGACTGCCTGGTCTACTTCACGCTGTTCTGCACAATCATCAAAAAGTTCGACATCAAAGCGGTGGCGCTTACCCTTATGCCGGACCATATCCACAACAGTTCGGTCGCCGGAAGAAGAAAGGATCTGTCGTCATTCATCCAGGCAGTTACCTGCCGCTTTGCGTTTTTGAATAATATAGAATGCAACAGGACAACGCCGTTGTTCAGGCATCGTTTCGGAAGTGTCCCAAAAATAGGGGACAAAGCGGCAAGAACCAATATCATTTATCTGGGCAACAACCCCGTGGAACGCCGGATATGCGAAAGGGCTGAACAATACAGGTGGAATTTCCTGGCTTATGCCGAATCGGACCATCCTTTTTCTGAGCCTCTGGTGCTTCGTGACGCTTCCTGGGAGATGAGAAAGGCCCTGAAGCAGGTTAAAATTGAGCACGACAACAACCATCATCTGAACTACGGTTTTTTGAAGCGGATTTATAGCAAGCTGGACACAAAGGAACGGGCCCAGATGACGGATTATATCATCTCACTGTATAACGTCATAGACTTCAGTTACGCTATTTCACTCTTCGGATCTTACGAAAACATGCTCCACGCCATGCACTGCAGCACTGGATCGGAGCATGATCTTAATGAGATATTCACCGGAAAATCAGATGTTTACTACTCCCGCATCAGCCAGTACCTGAAGCAGCGGCTGAACCTGAAGGATATTCACCAGATATTTCAGCTGAGCGAACCGCAACGGGAAGAGTTGTTCTTTGAGGTGCTGAAAAACATGGCCGTCCCTGGGGAGCAATTGGCGAAGTACCTGAGGATACGGACTGGGCGTGAGTAGTAACGCGCTGATTAGCAGCACGTTGTTAAAACCCGATTGCGCGGTTTGGTGCAATCGGGTTTATGCATGTTGCTGTAGTTCAGCTGGTTATGTCTCACGCTGGCGGTGTGGGACGCAGTGACGGGCGTCTGTGGCAGCACCAGTAGAGCCCGAAGGGGCCTCTAAAGCTCACGCCAGGGCCGCTACAGGTTGCGGAGGAGGTTGTTGAGGTTGACGCGCTTGTCGATGAGGGCGCGGAGCTCCGTGATGGGTACGCGCTCCTGGCTCATGGTGTCGCGCTCGCGCACGGTCACGCAGCCGTCCTCGAGGGACTGATGGTCCACGGTGATGCAGTACGGCGTGCCGATGGCGTCCTGGCGGCGGTAGCGCTTGCCGATGGAGTCCTTCTCCTCATACTGGCAGTTGAAGTCGAACTTCAGTTCGTCCATCACCTTCTGTGCGAGTTCGGGCAGGCCGTCCTTCTTGACGAGCGGCAGCACCGCGGCCTTGACGGGCGCGAGGGGAGCGGGGATGCTCAGCACCACGCGGGTCTCGCCGTTGTCCAGCTTCTCCTCCTTGTAGGAGTGGCTGAGCACTGCGAGCACCATACGGTCCACGCCGATCGAGGTCTCCACCACGTAGGGAGTGTAGGCGGCGCCTTCCTCCGGGTCGAAGTACTCGATCTTGCGGCCGGAGTACTGCTGGTGCCTTCCGAGGTCCCAGTTGGTGCGGCTGTGGATGCCTTCCAGCTCCTTGAATCCGAAGGGGAACTGGAACTCGATGTCGGTGGCGGCGTTGGCGTAGTGGGCCAGCTTTTCGTGGTCGTGGAAACGGTAGTTCTCCGCTCCCATGCCGATGTTGACGTGCCACTTCATGCGCTGCTCCTTCCACTTCTTGAACCACTCGAGCTCGGTGCCGGGCTTGATGAAGAACTGCATCTCCATCTGCTCGAACTCCCTCATGCGGAAGATGAACTGACGGGCCACTATCTCGTTGCGGAAGGCCTTGCCGATCTGGGCGATGCCGAAAGGTATCTTCATGCGGCCGGTCTTCTGGACGTTGAGGTAGTTCACGAAGATGCCCTGGGCGGTCTCGGGACGCAGGTAGATGGTGTTGGCGCCTTCAGCCGTGGAGCCCATCGAGGTCTGGAACATCAGGTTGAACTGACGCACGTCGGTCCAGTTGCAGGTGCCGCTGATGGGGCAGACAATATTGTTGTCTATGATGATCTGGCGGTACTCGGCAAGGTCGTTGGCGTCTTCCGCCTTCTTGTAGCGGCCGTGGACCTCGTCGTACTTGGCCTGCTCGCGCAGCACGTTGGGGTTGGTGGCGCGGAACTGTGCCTCGTCGAAGGCCTCGCCGAAGCGCTTGCGGCCCTTTTCCACTTCCTTGTTGATCTTTTCCTCTATCTTCCCGAGGAAATCCTCGATCAGCACGTCGGCGCGGTACCTCTTCTTGGAGTCCTTGTTGTCGATCAGCGGGTCGTTGAAGGCGCCCACGTGGCCGGAGGCCTCCCAGATGCGGGGGTGCATGAAAATGCAGGAATCAATGCCCACGATGTTCTCGTTGAGGCGGGTCATTGCGTTCCACCAATACTGCTTTATGTTGTTTTTCAGCTCGACGCCCATCTGGCCATAGTCATAGACAGCGGCCAGGCCGTCGTAGATCTCGCTTGAAGGGAAAATAAAACCGTACTCTTTGCAGTGTGCTACAAGCACTTTGAAAAGTTCATCCTGTGTCATATGTTGTATCTGTTTGAATCTTTAAGCAGGCCGGTGACCTCGGTGCGGAGGCCGGTGGCGTCGCGGAGCTGCTCCATGGTCAGGTGCATGCGGAAGCGCCAGTGGTGGGCGGGGTCGGCCGGCTGGTTGATACGTTCATTCTCATAGTCGGGGCGGCGCAGGCGGCCGTCGAGGGCCACCCAGTCCTGCAGCGGGAAAATGGCGAGCATGGGCTGGCTGGACAGATGGTCCCACAGCACGCGGCGCACCTCCCAGGGCTCCATGTCGCGGCCGTTCTCCTCTGCGAACTGCATGCGCAGCGTGGCCATGTCGTGGGAACTGGTGGCGCACACGGCAAGAGCCGGCCAGGGGCGTCCCTTGTCCATGCTGGTCATTTCCAGGGACAGGATGCTCTCGTGCTCCATCACTCCGGGCACGCAGTCGGGCACCATCCCGAGGTCTTCACCGCAGGCGAGCATGCCGGTGGCATCCAGCAGTTCGGGGAGCTTGCGCTCGGCGTTGCGGCGCCAAAGTTCATCGTTGCGGTGGTAGAAAAAGTCGTTGTAGATGGCCCCGAAGCTCTCCTGCTGCCACTGGGGCAGGCCGGCGGATTCGGGGAGGATGCGCGGCTGCACGCACCCTTCGTTGCGAGGATCAGGCAGGAACAGGCCCTCGAGGGGGAGTCCCATGGCCTCGATTTCCTCGCGGCGGTAGGGGATGGCGGGGTTGAAGTGGCCCATGGAGCCGCTGCTGTATTCCTTGGGTATCTCCCAGATGCGGAAGAATCCCAGGATGTGGTCGATGCGGAAGGCGTCGAAGTATTCGCTCATCTTGCGGAGGCGCGATTTCCACCAGGCATAGCCGTCCTTGGCCATTTCGTCCCAGTTGTAGGTGGGGAAACCCCAGTTCTGGCCTTCCTCGCTGAAGAAATCCGGCGGTGCGCCGGCGCTGGAGTCGAGGTTGAAGAGCTGCGGATGGAAGTAGGCGTCGGCGCTGTCGGAGCTTACGCCGATGGGGAGGTCGCCCTTGAAGACGACGCCCTTGCCGCGGGCGTACTTCACTTCGTCGGAGAACTGGCGGTCCAGATGCCACTGGATCCAGCGCCAGTAGTCGGCCTCGTTGCCGTCGCGCAGGGCGCAGAAATCGGCGTACTCGTCGAGCCAGTAGGCGTTTGCCTTGGCGAAACGGCGGAAGGCCGCGCTTTCGGTGTCCTGCCTGCCATGGTCTTCCCAGGCCTTGCGGACGAGGGCCATTTTCTTCTTGAATACCTTGGGGTAGTCGAGCTCAGGGAGGGCGTTAAGCTCCTTCTGGGCGCGCTTGAAGGCCGCATCCTCGGGTACTCCGAGCTCCTGCAGATGGATGTACAGCGGGTGCAGGGCGAAGGAGGATATGGGGCTGTATGGGTATGAGTCCTTCCACTGGCCTTTGCGGGTGGTGTCGTTGACGGGAAGCAGCTGGATGATGCTCTGGCCCGTCTGCGCCGCCCAGTCCACGAGGGGACGGAGGTCCCGGAATTCGCCGATGCCGAAGTCGTCCTTGCCGCGCAGGGCGAAGACGGGGATGGCTGTGCCGGCGCCGCGGAAACCCGGACGGTCGAACAGTGCGGCCGTGTGCTTGCGCACGAAGGGGCAGCCGGGGATGGGGCAGTCGTTCCACTTGTCTTCTATGACGGAAGCGGATGCCGAATTGTGATGCTCCCACTCGCTGCGGGCGATGACGCCGTCGCGCATCACGACATAATAATAATCCTTGAGTGCCGAGGCAGGCGCGTTGACGGTTGCGGTCCAGATGCCGCCGCCGCTCCAGGTCATGGGGTGCTTCTTGTCCTGGAGGACAATGCTGAGGCTCTCGCCCCAGATGGTCTCATAGTGTATTCTGAATGTGGTTTTCACTATAGTTTGTAATAACTTGACAGGATTGATGCAAACCAGCTGGGAGGCAGTACTGCCTTCAGGAATACGGACAGGCGCTGCTCCAGGGTTGAAATTATGTAATGGTAACGGGGGTTGCGCGCGCGGACTATCTTGCTTATCTTATTGGCGAGGACGACTGGTTTGAGACCGCCGGTCTCGTCTTTTTCAATGCTCTTGAGGGAACGGTCCCAGGCGGGGTAGGCGGCGGACACCTCGGGGCTGCAGACGGAGTCGCGGCTGGCGGTGAAGGATGTGGAGAAGTCGCCGGGTTCGATGACGACGACCTTTATGCCGTGGGATTTGAGTTCGAGCCGGAGTGCCTCGCAGTAGCCCTCGATGGCGAATTTGCTGGCGCTGTACAGGCCCTGGAAGGGGAGTCCCATGAGGCCGCCTATGGAGCTGACGCAGATTATTTTGCCGGATTTCTGGCTGCGCATCGCGGGGATGACGTAGTGCAGGAAGCGGACCATGCCCATCCAGTTGACGTCCATTTGCCTCTGCGCCTGCTCCAGGGAGGAGAATTCAAGCGGGCCTCCGATGCCCATTCCGGCGTTGTTGATGAAGACGTCGATGCGGCCCTGTTCTTCCAGGACCTTTTCGACGGCGTTCCTGCAGTCTTCGTCGCTGGTTACTTCGGCCTTGATGTATCTGACTCCCGGTATGGGTTCGACGGTGCGGCGGCAGGTTCCGTAAACGGTGTGGCCGTCGGCGGTGAGCCTTCTGGCCATCGCCTCGCCAAAGCCGGAACTGATGCCCGTTATCAGGATAATCATATGACTTCCAGATCTTTGAATATCCTGGTGAGTTTCTCTACGGCCTCATCGACCTGCTCGATGCTGTGGGTTGCCATGAGGGCGAAGCGGATGAGGACGTCCTTCTCGGGCACTGCGGGGGCGATGACGGGGGTGATGAACACTCCGGCCTCGTATGCCAGGCGGACTATCTTCATTGCCTTGATGGTGTCGCGTACGAACAGCGGGATGATGGGGGACTGGGTGTGACCGGTGTCGAATCCGGCGTCCTTGAAGGCCTTCTGGGCGTGGCGGGTGACTTCCCAGAGGTGCTCGAGGCGCTCGGGCTCTTCCATCATTATGTCCAGTGCCTTGGATGCGGCTGCAACTGCTGCGGGGGTCATGGAGGCGCTGAAAATGAGAGTCCTGGAGTTGTGCTTGAGGTAGTTGAGGACCTCATGGTCGCCGGCGATGAAGCCGCCCAGGGAACCGAAGCTCTTGGAGAAGGTGCCCATGATCAGGTCAACTTTGTCGGTGAGGCCGAAGTGGCTGGCTGTGCCGGAGCCGTGCTCGCCGATTACGCCGAGTCCGTGGGCGTCGTCGATCATCAGGGAGGCGTTGTATTTCTCGCAGAGTTCGACGATCCGGGGCAGGGGAGCGATGTCTCCCTCCATCGAATAGACGCCGTCTACCACTATGAGCTTCGGAGCGTTGCGGGGAGTCATGCGAAGCTTGCGCTCGAGGACGGTCATGTCGTTGTGCTGGAATTTGCGCACTTCGCTGAAACTCAGGCGGCTGCCGTCTATGATGCAGGCGTGGTCCAGCGCATCGAGGAAGATGAATCCTCCCCTGAATCCGAGGCAGCTGACCACTCCGAGGTTGACCTGGAATCCGGTGCTGTAAGTGACGGCTTCATCCTTGCCTACGAATTTGGCAAGTTTGGCCTCGAGCTCTTCGTGGATGTCGAGGGTTCCGTTGAGGAAGCGGCTTCCGGAGCAGCTGGTGCCGTATTTGCGTACCGCCGCTTCCGCGGCTTCCTTGAGACGTGGGTCGTCGGAAAGTCCGAGGTAGGAGTTCGATCCGAACATCAGGACCTTGCTGCCGTCAGCCATGGTGACGAGCGGATCCTGTCCCGAGGCAATCGGGCGGTAGTATGGATATATGTCACGCTGCTTTACCTCGTCGGCGAGGGTGTATTTTGCGCAGATTTCGTTCAGGATTTTTTTCATCGGTTTGGTTTATAGTACGTTGGGTTATTATCAAAGAAGTGAAATCGAGTAATCGGTATTGTATATCACGCGGCGCACCGCAGTGTTGACCTGCCCCGGACCATCGGCGGGCTTGAAGCGGAAGTCCGTATGCAGGCCGCGTTTGGGGAATTCGTCCAGTTTTCTGAACCACTGCCGTCCCCAGACGGAGCAGGCAGAGATGAAGTACATGGCTGAGTCGTAGCCCTGGAATGCGTATGAGCCGGGCTCGGACTTGAACAGCGCCCTGTAAGCCATCACGAACGACTTCACGGCCGGATCGGTGTAGTCGACGAAATAGGTCGTCGCCAGTCTCAGCGAAACGTTGTGGAAGGTCTCCACGTCGATGAGGTCGAACCCCCGGACCTTGGAGGAACAATATACCGTGACGGAGTAATTCTTGTATGCCAGAAGGTTGGCGTTGCGGATGACGTCCCCGACGAAGGCTTCGTTGTCCGAAGCGATGAAAAAGCGGGTGACTCCGCTGCGGGTGGACGCGCCTTCGAAGGAAGGC
>JAEEGH010003500.1_pt1 | contig 41240 bp, 24 predicted proteins | sample 9134181 | NCBI WGS metagenome assembly JAEEGH01 (sample SAMN16246544, study PRJNA631951) | gut metagenome | biome: gut microbiome; feature: rumen; material: DP-attached | host: Bos | place: Iran: Karaj | collected 2018-10 | reverse complement strand
GCTTCGCTGTCGTGGATGATGTCGTCGCGTGCCGACCCGGCAAAGTTACCCAGGAGCATCGCCTGCGAGTTGCCGCGAGGTCTGAGCCGTTCGGCGGTGTAGAAGAGCGGGTGGTGCCCGTAGCTGCCCTGGAAGCAGTGGGCCAGCGCCGAGATGTCAAGCAGGAAGTCGGGCTCTACCACCACCAGGCCGGGCTGCACACGCTCTCCCTCCGCGTGACTGTCGAGCAGGTTCAGCTGCATCCCCTCGCGCAGCATCTTGCGCAGGTACTCATGCTCCGAATAGTCCACCTCGACGTGCCCGCCGTCGGCAGTGTCGGCCCAGATGGTCTGCCCGTCGAAGCGGCTGATGACGCAGCGCAGGTAGCGGGTGTTGGGTGATGGGTGTTGGGTGGTGGATGTAGGGTGGAGGGGTAGCTGCTGCAGCAGTTCACCGGGAATGCCCGCCTTGAACACCGCCGAGACGAACAGCGCCAGCGCCAGCACATCGTGCAGCCATTCCTCGCGGCTCAGCACCGTAGCGTGGTTGGAGTGGCGCCGCATCTGCTGCACCGCCATACGCTCCGCTGTCTGCATGCCGCACCGCTTCGCCAAGTAGTCTACCTGCGAGAACAGGTTACCGAAGCCCGTACCCGCCGACTTCAGTGCCTCGGCGCAGCATAGGACCAGCGTCTCGTGCATAAAGCGGTTGCCAGCTGCCGACGGTTCCGTCGTCGCCAGTTCCTGGCAACGTTCGTATAGTTCTTCTACTGTCAAGGTATTTACAAAAACAGGGAGACTGGCTTGTCCCCCTGTGGAATGTTATTTGATGTACTCCGAGAAGTCGGTCAGGTGCATATCGCCCTTCCTGGCCAGCGTGTCGTGCATGGCGAAGGCGGCGGTGAGGCAGTGGCGCGTGTGTCCGCCTGTGCCGAGCTTCAGGTAGTCCCAGAGGAGCTGCTTGTAGTCGGGGTGGGCACAGTTCTCGATGATGGTCTGTGCGCGCTGCATGGGGCTCTTGCCGCGCAGGTCGGCCACACCCTGCTCCGTGACGATGATGTTCACGTCGTGCTCCGACGAGTCCTGGTGGGTAACGAAGGGCACCACGCTCGAGATGAGACCGCCCTTGGCCACCGACGGGCACGTAAATATTGATAGGTAAGCGTTGCGGATGAAGTCGCCCGAACCGCCAATGCCGTTCATCATCTTCGTGCCGCTGATGTGCGTCGAGTTGGCGTTGCCGTAGATGTCGACCTCGATGGCGGTGTTGATGGCGATGACGCCGAGACGGCGGATGACAGCCGGGTGGTTCGAAATCTCACTCTGGCGCAGCGTCAGGTGGCTGTTGAAGTAGTCCATGTTGTCGTACACCTGCTTCAGGCACTCGTTCGAGACGGTCAGCGAGCAGGCCGAGGCATCCTTCACGCGGCCACTCATCATCATGCCTACAACGGCATCCTGCAGCACCTCGGTGTAGATGTTGAAGTCGGGCACGTGCTTATCCTCACCCAGTGCGCCCAGGATGGCGTTGGCCGTCGAGCCTACGCCGCTCTGCAGGGGCAGGAACTCCTTGGGGATACGGCCCTTGTGCAGCTCGTCGACCAGGAACTCAGCCACGAGGTAACCAATCTTGTCGGTCACGGGGTCGCTGTCCTTGAAGGCACGGGCCTCGTCAGGGATGTTGCACTCCACGACACCAACCACCTTCGACTTGGGTATCGAGACGTAGGGCACGCCGATACGGTCGCTGACGTTGAAGATGGGGATGGGCTTGCGGTAAGGCGGGTCGAGCGGCTCGTAGACGTCGTGGATGTACTTGGCGTCGGGGCTGTGGAACGAGTTCAGCTCCAGAATCACTTTCTTGGCCAGACGGGCAGCCGTGGGCGAGATGCCGCCTGCAGCTGTCAGGTAGACGTGCCAGTCGTCGCCGCAGTCCTCAATGTCGCAGACCTCGAGGATGGCCCAGTCGAGGTCGCCGTAGAAGCCGTAGCGCAGCTCCTGTGCCATGTGGCTCAGGTGCAGGTCGTTGTAGGGAATCTCACCGGCGTTGACATGCTTGCGGAAGTCGGGGTTCGTCGTGTAGGGCGCACGGTACTTGATGGCCTGTGCGTTGGCCAGGTCGCCGTCGGTCGACTGTCCCGTCGAGGCACCGGTGAAGATGGCCACCTTGAACTCGCGGCCGGCCTCGTGCTCGGCCAGCGCAATCTTTGCTAACTCTTTCGTGGTTGCCTTGGCCACACCGGCAGGCGTAAAACCACTCATGGCGATCTGGTCGCCGTTCTTAATCAGTGCTGCAGCCTCTGCAGCTGTCAGTTTCGTATAAGCCATATTTCTTTGTTGTTTACGAATTTCGGTGCAAAGTTACTAATTATTTTTCACTTACGCTCCACATATTACACTTTTTTACCTTTCAAAGGTATTCCATGAGCACGTCCCAGACGGCGATGATGTGGCAGACGCTACCCGCCAGCACAAAAAAGTGGAAGATGGAGTGCATGTACTTCCGCTTGTTGAGAGAGTAGAACAGGGCACCGGTGATGTAGCAGACGCCCTCGGCGATAATCCAGACGACGGCAGCGGTGGAGACGGAATCTATCAGCGGTTTGAAGGCGACAAGGATGCTGAGGCCCATGCCGATGAAGCAGAGGGTCTCGAGGTTGGAGTGCTCCTTCAGGCGGATGAAGCTGACGATGGTGCCGGCAATGGCGCAGAGCCAGACGAAGGTAAAGAGGCTCCATCCCCAGTAGCCCTGCTGGCGCAGGGCGACGAGCGTCAGCGGTGAGTAAGAGCCGGCAATGTGCCAGTAGATGGCGGCGTGGTCCCAGCGCCGTAGCCGCTCCTTCCACTTCGAGTGGTGCTTCATCGAGTGGTAGAGCGTTGAAGCGACATAACTGCCGAGCATGCCGAAGAGATAGAGTATGACGCCTACGCGTGCCCAGTTGTTGTCGGCCTGGAAGCACCAGACGAGGAAGATGATGCCAAAGACGACACCAAGCAGGATGCCGCCGCCGTGGGATGCCGAGTTCCAGATTTCCTCTTTCTTAGTATAGCGTATCATTTCTTTTTGATTAAGGTGAGGCCATCCCGCATGGGCAGGATGACCTGCTCCGAGCGAAGGTCGCCGGCGACGTAGTCGTTGAAGCGGCGTATGCCCTGCGTCTGCTGGTCGTGGTCGTAGGCGGGGTCGGTGACGTGACCGTCCCATAGCGTGTTGTCGGCCACGATGAAGCCGCCAGGCTGCAGCACGGAGAGCGCCATGTCGTAATAGTCGCAGTAGGCCCGCTTGTCGCCGTCGATGAACACCATGTCGAACTCAACGCCCAAACGGGGAGCACCATCCAGCGCATCGCCGATGATAAAGGTAATCTTGTCGGCCACCGCCGACTGCTCTATCCACGGCCGCGTGAAGTCCTCCATCTCGTCGTTCACCTCGAACGTGTAGAGCCGCCCGCCTTTAGTCAGTCCCTCGGCCATAGAGATGGCCGAATAGCCGCTGAACGTTCCCACCTCGAGCACGTTCTGCGGGCGAATCATCTCGACGAGCATCTTCAGCAGCCGCCCCTGCAGGTGGCCGCTGGCCATCCGTCCGTGCAGAGTCTTCACGTTGGTGGCGCGCCAGAGGCGGTACAGGTAGTCAGGCTCTGGCGACGTGTGGTCAAGGATATAGTCGTCGAGCGTCATTTCAGTAATGCCTCAATGGCCAGTCGGTAGCTGTCGAGACCGAAGCCGCAGATGACGCCCTTGCAGGCGGCCGACAGGAACGAGTGGTGACGGAACGGCTCGCGCTGGTGGACGTTCGAGATGTGTACCTCGATGACGGGACAGCGCAGCGAGCGGATGCAGTCGTGCAGGGCCACGCTGGTGTGGGTGTAGGCGCCGGCGTTGAGCACGATGCCGTCGCAGGGCTCGAAGAATCCTGCCTGCTGCATCTTGTCGATCAGCTCGCCCTCGACGTTACTTTGATAATAGTCAATCGTCATGTCGGGGTATTTGGCGCGGAGCTGTTCCAGATAGGCGTCGAACGACTCGCTGCCGTAGATGCCCGGTTCGCGCTGGCCCAGAAGGTTAAGGTTGGGGCCGTTGATAATCTGTATCTTCATAAGTTCTGTGTGTTATTATGTGTCTGATTGTGACTTGTCGATGAACTCGCGGGGCGACTGTCCGAAGTGCTTGCGGAAGACCGATGAGAAGTAGGGCAGCGACGAGTAGCCCACGGTGTAGGCCACCTGCGTGATGTTCAGCTTCTGCTCCTTCAGCAGACGGGCGGCCTGCTCCATGCGGATGTTGCGTATGAACTCCGAGACGGGAATGCCCGTCATCTCCTTCATCTTGCGGTGCAGGTGGGCACGGCTGATGCCAGCATCGCTGCAGATGTCGTCGACGCCGAACTCACTGTCGCCGATGTGGTCGTTGATGCTCTTAATGATGCGCTCCATCAGCTGCTCGTCGTTGCCCTTCACCTCTATCTGCTGCACCTTCTCGACGGGCTGCTGCGAGCCCGAGAACTTGCCGCGCAGGCGCAGGCGGGTGCTGATGAGGTTGTCGATGGTGGCGTGCAGCTCGTCGACGTTGAAGGGCTTGGTCAGGTAGGCGTCGGCTCCCTTCTCCAGTCCTTCGAGGCGGTTACCGATGTCGGTCTTCGACGTCAGCATGATGACGGGCAGGTGCGAGATGTTGACGTTCGTGCGGATCATGCGGAGCATGGTGAAGCCGTCCATCTCGGGCATCATCACGTCGCTGACGACGAGGTCGTAGTGGTTTGTCAGCAGCTCCTTCAGTCCGTCCTTGCCGTTGTGGCAGGCGGTGAAGTAGTAGTAGTCGGCCAGCTCCTGACCGATGAAGCGTGCTATCTCCTCGTCGTCGTCGACCACCAGCACGTGGAACGTCGAGCTGGGCTGGCGGCGCCCCGACAGGCGGACGCTCTGCGGCCGCTCGGCCGTTGTGTCAAGCTCTTCCTCGGTGAAGTGGCTGCTGCCTTGTGGCAGCCTGACGGTGAAGACGGAGCCCTTTACGCCGTCGGTGCGGTTGCGCCCGCTGATGGAGCCGTGGTGCATGTCGACAATCATCTTGCACAGGTTCAGGCCGATGCCCGTTCCCTGTATGTGGGCCGACTTGTCGGACTTACCCTGGTAGAAACGGTCGAAGAGGTGCTGCATCGTGTCCTCGCGCATACCCGTTCCCGTGTCGGTGACGGTCAGCTCGACGTAGTCGCTGAGCGGACCGCGCGCATTGTCGTCGTGGCCCTGCGAGAGCACCATACTGATGTCGCCACGGTCGTAGCTGTACTTGAAGGCGTTCGACAGCAGGTTCGACACCACCTTGTCGAACTGCGTGCGGTCAACCCATGCCGTGATGTCCTCGTCGCCGGTGAACGTGAAGTTGATGCCGCGCTCGCGGGCATTGTACTCATAGATTTTGTAGATGGTGGCTATAAAGTCGTGCATGTTGGTTTCGCGGCAGTGCAGGTGCATCTGCTGCTTGTCAATCTTGCGCACGTCGAGAATCTGGTTTACCAGCGAGAGGATGCGCTGGGCGTTGCGGTCGATGACGCTCAGGTCCTGCTTCGACTCGTCGTCGAGGCCTCGGCGGCGCAACTTCTCAAGCGGTCCCAGAATTAGCGTCAGCGGCGAGCGTATGTCGTGGGTAGCGTTGATGAGGAACTTCATCTTGTCCTCGTCCAGGCGCTGGCGCATGCGGCGGCGGTAAGTCCAGCCCAGCAGTCCGGCAATACCCAGCAGACCTAAGATGTAGAGGGCGTAGGCCAGACGGGAGCGGTACCACGGGGCCTTGACCACGATGGTATAGGTGCATGGCTCCGAGGCTACGCCGTTGTCGACGGCGCGCACCTCGAGCTGGTAGGTGCCGCTGGGCAGGTGGTTCATCGTTATCATGTTGCGGCCTATTTCGCCCCCGATCCATTCGCCGCCGTTCAGGCGGTGCTCGAAGATGACGTTGGCTGCGCCGACGTAGTTGAGCAGCGAGAATTCCAGGGTGAAGGTGTTGTCAAGATAGCTCACGGTGAAGTGGTCGCTCTCAGCCACTGGCCGTTCTGTGACCTGCGTGCCGTTCGACTCGGTCAGCGTCGAGACGGCGCGCCCGCCGATGTAGAAGCCTGTCAGCTGGAGCTTTCCGGGCTGCACCTGCACGCTGCGCACCTGCTGGGGCGTGAAGGTGGTCAGTCCGTCGCCGGTGGCGAAGAAGATGCGGTCGTCAGAGGTATGCAGACCGGCACTCGCCACATACTCGCGCCCGGCCAGTCCCGATCCGCTGATGTAGCTCACCCACTTCTGCTCGTCCATCAGGAAGTGCCAGATGCCCATCGTGGTCGAGCACCAGTAGTCGCCGGCATTGTCCTGCACGACGTAGCACACCGACAGGTTCTTCAGCGGTTCCGACTCGGGCAGCTCCATTATCCGGTTGGTGTTGCGGAACCACATGTAGGGTCCCTGCTCCGTACCGATGCTGATGTCGCCGTCGCGGGTCTCCATCAGCGTGTTGACCGACTTGTGCAGGAGGCTGGTCCAGCCGAAAGGCTTGAACGTGTCGCCCTGCGGGTCGTAGCAGGTCACGCCGTCGGCGGTGCCTACCCAGACGCGGCCGTCGCGGTCGGCCATCATCGACAGAATCCAGTCGTTGCAGAGTGTGCCCCGCTTCTCGTCTACCGTGCGCGTCATCGTGATGAGGCGGAACTGGCGGGTGGCGCGGTTGTAGCGCAGCATACCCTTCGCGTAGGCGGAGATAAAGAGGTGGCCGTGGCCGTCATCGACCATCGTGTTGAACTTGTCGCACTCGAAGTCGGAGAACAGCTGCGAGCGCCCCGTCAGCGGGTCGTAGGCATACAGTCCGTGAGTGGTGCCCAGCCAGTAGGCCTTTTCAGTATCGCGGTAGATGAACTCTACACTGGCAGGCGACTGCGGGTGGGCCACGATGCGGCCTTGGCGGTCGAAGCCGTAGACGCCCTTGTTCTGCACCGTACACCAGGTCATGCCGTCGTCGCCCTCGCAGACCGACGACACGCACGAGCCGATGTCCTGCTTCTGGGCTGAGAAGCTCCACGACGTGAACTGTGCCTTGCGGTTGGGAATCAGGAAGAGGCCTTTCTGCTGACAGCCCACCCAGATGTTGCCCAGCCAGTCCTCATGCAGTGCCCATATTGTGGCGGTGTTCATGTCGAAGCCGGGGGCCGTGGTCGTGAAGCGCTGCAGCCGGCGCGTGCCGGCAGGAATCCAGAAGAGTCCGTTGCCGCGGGTGCCCACGTAGACGTTGCCGAGGTGGTCCTTGATGGCCGTGCGGAATCCGCCCAGGGCCTGCGCGTCGCCCAGGTCGATGGGACTGTCGACGGGCTGGCCGTGCTCGTAGGCGAGAAACCTGTCACGGCAGACCACCATCGTGCGCCCCTCCCAGTCGAAGAAGGCCGTCGGCACGCCGAAGGGCGTCGACGACATCTGTACCTCCTTGCCCACAGGCTTGTAGCCGAAGCGGTTGGCACCGCCCTTCCAGAAGCCGCCGTTGCCGTCTTCGAAAATGCAGTTGAAGAACACGTCGCCGGGGTCGCTCTGATAGTCGTTGCGACGCTTCAGCTGAGGCGACGAGGGGTTCACCTCGTAGATGCCGTAGCCCGACGTTCCCACCAGCAGCTTGCCGTCGCGCAGCTGCAGAATGGCCGAGGCTCGCGGGCGCAGGCTGTCGGGGAAGTGGTAGTTGACGAAGCGGTCGGTGGCCGGGTCGTAGCGCTGCAGGCCCTGCGTGGTGCCCACCCAGAGGCGGCCATCATAATCGCAAAGCAGCGAAACCACCGTGTTGAAACCCAGCGAGGTGGAGTCCTGCGGGTTGTTCAGGTAGGAGGTGAAGCGGTAGCCGTCGAAGCGGTTCAGTCCGAACTCGGTGCCTATCCAGATGTAGCCCATCTGGTCCTGGCAGATGCTTGTAATGTTGGTGCTCGACAGCTTGTCGCTGGCGAAGAGATGTCCGGTCTGTGCCGTGACCTTCAGGCCACAGATACCCAGTAGTAATATCAGTGTAAGTAGTCGTTTCATTTTCGTAAAAGTCGTCAGTTTTCAGTTTGTCTATTCAGTTGACGGTGCAAAGATAGCGAATTTATCTGAAACGACCAAAAAAAAGTTTGTCGGCTGCCTATATTCGCATACGAGCAGCCGACAAAAGAAAACTAACTACTTTTTACCTATTAAAATTACTAACTTAATAACAACATTATTATTCTGTGACAACCTTCAGCGGCGACTCTTCGCCGAAAAGGTACTGCGGCTTGTAACCGCCGTAGTCAATAACCAATTTCTCAAACACAATGCCGGGATGGCGCGGACGGAGCGTCAGCTCGTGCCAGTCGGCAGCCGTTACGGGCAGTTCGACCTCCGACTCCACTACGCGGCGGGCAATCGTCGGGTAGAACACCGAGTACTGATAGGGCTGGCGGTCGACCAGCGTCTTGTTGAAGTTCACCGTCTGGGGCTCCGAGTTGTCGAGGCTGACGGTATATTCGTGGCCGCCGAGGTCGAGGAAGTCGAGCGTCGACTTCACCACGACGAGTACCTTCACCTTCGCCGTCTGCCCGGGCAGCTGGAAGCGGTAGGTGAGGGCGGCGTCGCCGGTCGGGCGAGTATAGGGCGTCAGCGCCACGGCGCTGCGGGTGCGGCCGTAGTCGGGATAGACGGTCCACTGCGTGCCCTCGGGGGCTGTGGCGCGGTAGTAGTGCTCAGCCTCGATGGCAAGGTAGCCGGGGGCGGCGGGGAAGGTGTAGCCTGTTGGAGCGCTCGGCCCTTGGGACGCTTCGCTCTGCGAAGAACCGACGGGCACGGTGGCTGTTCGGGGCAGCATGTCCTTGGGGAAGTTGTCGTTCCACGAGCGGTAGCCGATGTGCTTCTGGATCATCATGCCGTTCCACTTCCCGCCGGCGATGTCGCGGTTATAGCCGAGACAGAGCAGCGAGTCGCGACGGAAACAGTCGGCCACGCGTGCGGCCCACTGGTTGGCGTCGGGGTTGTTCTGTGCAGCCAGATGCTGGTTCATCGCCTGGGCGTAGTACATATCGTAGAGGTTGGCCATCGCCTGCACGGGGAAGAGCACCAGCTGGCGGTAGAAGTCGCGGCGGCTCTCAGGGATGTCGAGGTAGAGGCGCAGGGCGCGTGCCTCGAGCCGCTGGTAGTCGTCGGCCACGCGGCGCCATTCGCCGGTTGCTACGTTGTAGGTCTTGGCATCGAGCATCTCAGGCGTGACGCGACCCATGTACTGGCAGTTCTGGTTATAGATGGCGGCAGCCTCCTCGGCTGTAGGACCGTCGAGCACACTGGCGAAGAAACGGCGGGTATGGTCGGTGACGGTCTGCTGGGTGTACTGCTTGGGAGCCCAGGCTATGTCCATGAAGAGCTGGATGGGATATTCCATCGGCTTCAGGTCGCCGACGTTCAGGATCCAGAGCTTCTCGATGCCGAAGTCGTAGGCCAGCGAGAGCTGCTCAAACATCTGCTGCGTCTGCGTGATGTTCAGCCACTTCGAGTTGCGGGGCGCACCGACGTAGTCGACGTGGTAGTAGATGCCCCAGCCACCCTTGCGGCGGCGCTCCTCGTCGTTCTTCGGCACGCGGCGGATGTCGCCCCAGTTGTCGTCGCTGACGAGCATCGTCACGTCGTCGGGCACGCGGAAGCCGGCGTCGTAGTAGTCCTGCACCTCTTTATACAGAGCCCACACCTGGGGCGTCTCCTTGGCGGGGCGGCCCGTCACCTGCTGTATGATCTTGCGCTGACCAGCGACGATGCTTTCCATCAGTTTCGTGTCTGTCTCCTTGCTCATGGCCTCGTCGCCGTCGCCGCGCATACCGATGGTCACGATGTCGTCGGTACCCTTCATGCGCTCGATGCCTTCGCGGAAGAATTGGTCGAGCTTCTCATTGTTCGTCTGGTAGTTCCAGGCGCCCCACTCGCGGCGGTTGCGGGCGTACTCTTGGTGGTTGCGGGCCATCGGCTCGTGGTGCGACGTGCTCATGATGACACCCATCTCGTCGGCCACCTTCGAGTTCTCAGGGTCGTCGGCGTAGAAGGCCCAGCCCCACATGGCCGGCCAGAGCATGTTACCCTTCAGGCGCAGTATCAGTTCGAAGACTTTCTCGTAGAAGTGGTGGTCGCCGTAGTCGGTGCCGAAGGTGTTCTTTACCCACGTCGTCAGACAGGGGGCCTCGTCGTTGAGGAACAGACCGCGCCAGCGAACGGCGGGTTCGCCGTCCGTGCGCGTACCATTTATTATATAAATAGCTTCGTGTTGGTCGATGGGTGCGTCGGCCCAGTAGTACCACGGCGATACACCTATCTGGCGGCTCAGCTCGTAGATGCCGAAGATGGCGCCTCGACGGTCGCTGCCCACAATCGTGAGCTGCCCCTGCTGGGCGTCGAGAATGTACTGCTCGGTCTTGCCCTTCAGCTCCTTTTGGTGCTGCTTCAGTGTCGTTGCTGTTCCGGCCACGATGCGGGCATCGGCGGCACGGTCGACGAATGTGACCTCGGCCCCGCAGACTTTCTCAAGGTCGGTCTTCAGGTTACGGGCAGCGAGCATGACGCCCCGTTCCTCCGTCGGACTGACGTAGATGGTCACGCGGCGGCCTTCGTTCAGCTGCCAGTCGCCTTTCTGGAAGTCAACAAATACGTCGGCGGCCTTCGCTCCAAGAATAGCAAAAGCGCACAACAGCATGCTTAGGAAAAGTCTCATTGTTCTCATCGTCCAACATTCTTTTCCGCAAAATTACTAAATTCTTATTAAAGTCAACCGTCAAAAATGTTTCATAAATCTACAATGAGACATTTTTATAAACTATAAGTAACGTCATCTACTATCCTGGCTCTGAGCTAATCTGCTAACCGCTGAACATCTTCCATGCTTATGCCGAGCGTCGATGCAATTGCCTCTGGCGGCAAATTAAACTTCAAAAGTGCCTTTATCGATTTACGTAAAGCATCTTCGGCTTCCTCCAGCGCTGCCGATTTCTCCTTCAGCGCAGCCGACTTCTCCTCCAAGACCACTTTAGTCTCCTCCAGCGCAGCCGACTTCTCCTCCAGCGCCGCCGACTTCTCCTTCAGTGCAGCCGACTTCTCCTCCAGCGCCGCCGACTTCTCCTTCAGCGCAGCCGACTTCTCCTCCAAGACCACTTTAGTCTCTGCCAGCTGCTTGTCCATCATCATCAGCTCGGTCTCACGTCTTTCCAGAACAGAGAAGAATTCATCCTCAACATTCATCTTATGCCGCATTTCCGTGTCAGCAGCAGCACTAACCAATCGGTGAATAATGGGCTGCATATCGGCATCGCCGGCATATACCTCTTCATCGATGTTCAGCGTTTGCATATTGTTACGGTCCGCATGAGTCTGGTCGAAGATGCTCAGCACCTTGTCGAGTTTATTGTTAATACGCCCGTGGAGACGCGGAATCTGCACGATTATGCTGTTGTGGGTCAGACTGTCGACAAACGGATCAGGAATCCCCTTCTCAACAGGCTGCTCGTAGTAGTCGCAAACACTGTGGTTCACATAGATGACCGGCTCCTCGATGTCGCCGACCTTATGGCCTAACAGGTAGACAGCCACCATAGGCAGGGCATGCTCTTGCCGGCCGTGGCCCACGATGTTGCCCTTGCTGGCATATTGTGCCCCAAGATACTGGCGGAACCGTAGTGTCTCAGTCTCTACCCACGTCTTCTGCACCTCTATCAATATGAGCTGCTCTGTACCGTCAACATTACGGATGGTGGCGCCAAAGTCGATGCGGAATATCGAGAGGTTGTCGCGCTGCTGGTCGGTGTACTCATTGCGACGGGTATGAACCTCTATCACATCCTTCTTCAGCAGAGCCGACAGAATGGTACGGGCTATTCGCTCGTCCTCCATCAGGTATTTAAAGACAATGTCGTAAATCGGGTTGGCTACTATCATAATCTTGCTTCTTTTAGACTGCAAAAATAGTAATTATTCGTCAAACCTCCAAACTTTTTGCTGTTTTTTGCCCGAAAAGCTTGCTTTATTCGGATTTTCTCCGTATCTTTGTCCCCGTCCTTTCTGCCGATGCCCTGTAAGGGGCAGACTGCAGACCTGCAGGGGACTGTAGTTGGGCAGGCGGGCCTATATATAGGAAAAGGCGTTATCTTGATGCTTAGACCCCACGCCGCTTTTTATGTATAGCCGTAACATATATGTTGAACTGTCGGGTTCCGGGTGTCTGCCTGACGCAGTTGATTTTTCGGTTATGAAGAGACTGTTTTTCTTTCTTACTCTAACACTCTTGCTGCACGGTCAGCATGCCCGCGGACAGGACAACGTACAGTTCCTGAACGTGACCTCTGATCATAGCCCCGTCAGCTATTCTTTGGCTGACGCACTAACAATCACGTTTGCTAACGATCAGATGATTATCCAGACCAAAAGCGGGACGGTGACCACCCCTCTGCAAAACGTGCAGAAGTGGACATTCTCAGTTGCTAACGTCATGGTACACGATGTCAACACCGACGGCAAGATAGACATCAGCGACGCCTTCTCTATCAACAACTTTATTCTCGGCAAGCCAAACCCGCAGTTTGAGAGTGAGGCTGCCGACGTAGACGGTGACGGGGCGGTGACCATTATCGACGTCACGCGAATTATTGACCTCGTCACAGGAATTCAGTAAACAAGTCGACAACAATAACCCTAACAACTATGAAGAAATTATTCCTTTTATCGCTATTAGCGATGCTGACGCTGACTGTCAGCGCACAGACGAACACTTATTCAATGGTGATAGAAATGCAGAATGGTACCAAACTGACCATCGGACCGAACGAAGTGAAGAACGTCTCCTTCAAGAACGGCGAACTGACCGTGAGTGGTGAAACCATCGAGACGCTTGTTAACAATGCTGTGAACGAAGCTAAAGCGTATACCAATCAGGTGAAAGCAGAAGTCAGTAGTCAAATTGTAACAAACCAATCTGCAATTATTTCTTTGGCTCAAGAAGTCCAGAACAACAAGAACTTACAGGACAAAATCAATAACACTATTCAAAGTGATGTAGCACAGAATGCTGTAGTGATAGGTGAACATGATACAAAGATCCAAAATCTCCAAAATCAGCTTCCAGAACTCGATAAAACACTAAAAGCTTACGCAGACAATAAAGCTAAAGAAAAAGGTGATGCTGCTCAATTAGCTGCTCAGCAGTATGCTGACAATCAGATTGTGAGTCAGTCCCAGCAGGATAAGGAGGCCTGGGAGGCTGCTATCAATTTTGCTATTGCGACCCTTGTTCAGTCCTATCAGCTGAATACTTTGGAAGAAAAGATTCAAAGTGCTCAAAGTAATGCAGTAACTACTGCCACTTCTAAGGACGACGAACTATATGAAAGAGTCATGTCGGCAATCGCTGCTCAGGCTGCGGCCGATAGGATTTCTTGGGAAAAAGCCATCAACACAAGCGCTAACAAACTCGTTCAAGATTATCAGCTGAATATGCTGCTTGATATCATATCAAGCCATATAAATGCAGCCATTGCGAAGCTGATTGAGGATTATAACCTGCAGAAGCCTTAACTGATATTACAGACCACACCCCTTCCCCCTCCCCTTGTAAGGAGGGGGAAGCTTTGCTTTCGCGCGCGCGTCCGTTGATTGTGAATCACACTTTTTATCCTACACTTCCAACACTTCCTACACCTAAGGATGATGCTGCGGAATTATTCCACGCCGTGGAACAATCGTAAAGCGGGGGTTTATGGGCAAAAGGCGGCGGGTTTTGCGAAAAAGGCGGCGGGTTATGAATGAAAACCGCCACGTCTTGGAGAAGGCGTGGCGGTTTTCTGTGTTGACGGCTTCCGGTGTAGGGAGTGTCGGAAGTGTAGGATAAATAGTATGATTCGCTATCAACGGGCGCGCGGGCGCGCACGTGGGGCACTACTTCTTCAAGTACCAGTTGGCCTTGTCAGAGAGGCGGGCGAAGAGAGCCTCGTCGCGGGTGCCGTTGCGGCGGCTGACGGGGTCGGCCAGATAGGTGGCATCGCCACGGCGCAGGGCTACGCGCATGAGGTCGTAGTAGCGCTGGCCCTCGAAGGCAGTCTCAAGTGCCAGCTCACGCACGATGTAGTCCTCGACGAGCGGCTGCTGGAAGGCCACGGTGTCCTGACGCGAGGCCAGTGGAGCCGTCGGCTGGGGCAGCACGTAGAGCGTGTCGGCATCGGCGTCGCCACAGCCGCGAGAGTGGATGCCCAGGGTGTTCTGCTGGGTGAAGGTGTTGGTCTCGAACGCGAGGAGTCCGGCAGCCTGCTGGCGCTCGATGCCGTCGATGCGCTCGCGGATGGTCTGGTCGTAGAGACCGTACTTCAGCACGGCGAAGGCCGACTGCGGATAACCGGCGCGGTTGAGGGCCTCGGCGAAGTGGAGGTAGACCACCTGGCGGCGGTAGAGCGTCAGTCCCTTCTGGTTGAGCTTCGAGAGCGTCTGGCGGTTGGCGGCGTAGCGCGAGTTCTGGTCCTGGTTGACCACCTGTGTGCGATAGGAGTCGTAGAGCCGGAGGTCGCCTTCCTGATAGGTCTGCAGCAGGTTCTCCTTCGGCGCATAGACGGTGTCGGTCTGGGCGTCGCTGGCGCGGTACTTCATGCAGTAGTTCTGGCTGGCCGACAGGCGGAAGTAGGCCGTCGAGGGCGAGGCCTGTGCGTAGTAGTTGTTGCGCAGCGTCGACGAGTAGATGTTCTGCAGGTCGCTGTAGACGCCCTCATACTCACTCGGCTCCATAGGCAGGAAGGTGATGACCTCGCTGCCGTTGGCATCAGCGAGCGAGTTGGCAAAGCCCGACTCCACACGCTGGAAGTCGCGTGTCTCGCGGTTCCACGACACGCTGGTGACGCCCGTCGTGATGGGGTTGTTGCGCAGCGTGAGGTAGTCGTGGTAGTAGGTGGCTGCTTCCTGATAGCGTCCGGCCCAGAGGCAGAGGTCGCCGAGCAGGGCGCGCACGGGGATGAAGAACTTCTGCGAGTTCATGCTGTTGATGGTGCCATACTGCGGCAGCTTGGTGTCGACGTAGGGCGCGAGGTCGGTGACGAAGTAGTTGCAGATGTCGGTAATCGACGAAAACTGCTTGTTCATGGCCTCCTCGGCCTCCTTCTCGGTGAGCACGGGCTGCAGCACGAGGGGCACGTCGCCGTAGACGAGCGCCAGCTGGAGGTAGGTCCAGGCGCGGAAGGCCTTGACGGCGGCATACTCCGACTCGAAGATGCGGCGGCCATGCTTGGTGAGCGTGGTGTCGACCTTGGCCAGGAAGTAGTTGCAGTTGTTGATGACGGCGTAGTAGTCGCTGATCTTGTTGTAGCGGTTGCCGTCGGCAATGTCGAAGGCGGCGATGGCCTTCAGGTCGGAGCTGGCCTCGCTGGTGGGGCTGACGAGGTCGGCGCGCATTTCGCCGAGCAGGGCGGTGCGGTCGGCCAGCGTCTGCAGCTTGTAGATGATGCCCATGACGCTGTAGACGGAGTCGGTGGGCTGGTTGAGGCGGTTATCCTCCTGGAACTCGACGAGCTCGGAGTCGGTGTCGAGCATGTCGTTGCAGGCGGTGAGGCCAGTGAGGGCTGCGGCACCGCCGCAGCACAGCAGACAGGCGATGAAGAGGGACTTTATGCTTTTGGTAATCATGATTGCGAATATATTAGAGGTTGATCTTGATGCCTAAGGAGAACGAGCGGCCACGGGCCAGGACGCCACGGTCGATGCCCTGCGCCAGGACGCTGCCTGAGAGTGAGCAGTCGGGGTCGCCGCCGAGGTAGCGGGTCAGGGTGAACAGGTTCTGAGCCGAGCCCCAGAGGGTGATGCCCTGCAGGTAGGTGCTCTGGATGGGCAGCTCGTAGGCCAGCGTGACGTTAGCCAGGCGTAGGTATGAGCCGTCCTCGATCCAGCGGTCGCTGAAGCGTGAGTTGCCCATGGGGTCGCCGTAGTTGATGCGTGGCACGTCGGTCTGCTGTCCCTCGGTGGTCCAGCGGCTGTTCATGGCCGTCGTCTGGTTGTAGAACTGCGAGCCGCCTTCGAGGAGTGCGCGCTGGTAGTTGTAGATGTCGTTGCCGAGCGAGTAGTTCATCGTGGCGTTGAGCGTCCACTGCTTCCAGGCCAGGCGCGTGTAGATGTTGCCGTAGATGTCGGGGTTGGGGTCGCCGATGACGGTGCGGTCGGCCTCGTCGATGACGTGGTTGCCGTCGAGGTCGGCAAAGGCCATGTCGCCTGCTGCGAAGTACTCGCGCTGTCCGCGCTCGTTGACCTGATAGAGGGCGGCCTGGTCGGCCTGGGCCTGCGTGGTGAGCACGCCCTCGGTCTTATAGCCGTAGAAGACGCCGACGGGCTGGCCCACCTTGGTGAGCACGGTGGCACCGTAGAGGCTGGTCTCAATCGGCTTGCCGTCGGGCAGGGCCGTCATCTTGCTCTTATAGTGTCCGGCACTGGCACCGACCTCCCACGTAAAGTCCTTCAGGGCGAGCACCTTCACACCGAAGCCGGCATCGAAGCCCTCGTTCTCGAGCTTGCCGTCGTTGCTCCAGTTCTGCTCCAGACCGCTGGTCCAGGCCAGGCGGTGGAGTGTGAGCAGGTCGCGCGTCCAGCTGCGGAAGTAGCCCACGTGCAGGTTCAGGCGGTTGTCGATGAAGTTACCCTCGAGGGCAGCGGTCAGGCGGCTGGTGGTCTCCCACTTCAGCTTGGTGTTGCCGATGTTGCCGATGGACTTGCCGTCGACGCCGTCGGAGGCACCGCCGCCGGAGCCCATCATGCGGTTAGCCACGAAGTAGGTGCGCGAGGCGGTATAGTCGATGTTGTCGTTGCCGCTGATGTCGAAGCCTACGTTCAGGCGCAGGTAGTCGATGCCCTTGACGCGGGCGAGCCACGACTCGTTGCTGAGCACCCAGGCAGCCTGCACGCTGGGGAAGAGTCCCCAGACGGTGTCGAAGAGCTTCAGGCCGTCGGCATCGTCGCCGAAGCGCGAAGAGGTCTCAGCCGACAGTCCGGCGGTGAGGTAGTACTTCTCGGCCATGTTGTAGTCGGCCTGTGCGTACCAGGTGATGGAGCGCGACTTGTCGTCGGCACCGTCGGTCGACTTGTACTGCAGCGACGTCGACATGTTGGGCGTCTTGTCGTTGCCGGTGTTGTAGCCGCGCTGCGAGGTGAGCTTGTAGTTCATGCTCTGGAAGCGCATGCCGCCGATGACGGAGACGTTGTGGGCATTGAAGCGATGGTTCCAGCTGAGGCGCGTGTCGCTCTGGATGGCAGTCTGTCGGGCTGCCATACTCTGCGCGAGGTTGCTCATGTAGTTCTCGCCGAGACCAGCCACCTTGAACTGCGGCACGCCGCCCATGGGCAGGTAGTAGTTCTCGTTGGTGTTGACGAGCGAGAAGTTGAAGTGCTCGGACAGTGCAAGGCTCTTGCTGAACTCATAGCGCGGGGTGATGGAGAACGAGATCATGCGGTTGCCGAACTGGTTGCGGTTCTCGCCGTCGCCATACTCCAGGATGGCCGTGGGGTTGGCCAGCGAGGCGTCGGTGCCGTAGACCTGCTCCAAGTAGTCGTCGGCCTCGGCCAGATAGTTTGACAGGTGGCCGTTCAGGTCGTAGGCATAGGGCGAGAGGAACGGCGACTTGACCAGCGAGAGGAAGTTGGGCGAGGTGACCACGGGCGCTCCCGGAGCCGGTGCGCCGTCGTCGCGCAGGTTGCGGTTGACGTCGCTGTAGGCAGCGTCGAAGCGCGTCTTGAGGCTGCGGAAGATCTCGATGTCGGTGTTCAGTCGCATGTTGAAGCGCGAGAAGCTGTTGTCGCGCAGCGTACTGTTGGCCAGCGAGTAGCCCACGGAGAGGTTGTAGGAGGCCACGTCGTCGCCGCCCTGCACGTTGATGCCGTAGTTCTGGGTGAAGGCGTTGTGGTAGACCTCGTCCTTCCAGTCGGTGTTGTTGTGGTACTGGTTATAATAATAGTACGCGGGATCGCTGTTGACGAAGCCCAGCTTGCCGACGTTGGCCGTCTGGTTGGCCAGCAGCTCGGTGGCATAGAGGCGGTAGTCCTCGCTGCCCAGCATCTTGGGCGTGCGGGGCATGAGCTGGTAGCTGCCGTTGATGGTGACGTCGATCTTGGTGGCCATCGACTTGTTGCGCTTGGTGTCGATGAGCAGCACGCCGGCGGCACCCTTGGCGCCGTAGAGGGCGGTACCGTTCTTGAGCACGGTGACGCGCTCAATGTCGTTGACGTTCAGGTTGGCCAGCAGGTTGTTGTAGTAGCCGTCGTGAAGCATGGTGCGGTCGTACTGCATGTCGGTGATGACGCCGTCGATGACGACCAGCGGCTGTGCGTTGGTCTGCAGGCTGTTGAGGCCGGCCAGCAGCATGACGTTACCCTCGGCGGGGTTGGCGCCGCGGCCTATGCTGCGCACGTCGGCACCGAGGCGCTGGCTGATGAGCGGGTCGATGCTCTGCTCGGCGGTGTTGTCGAAGCCCTCGGCACGGCGGCTCAGCGTGGCCGTGGTGGCCTGCTGGTAGACGGGGCTGAAGGCGGCAGAGTACATACGGGCGTCGGTGGTCTCGCCGACGATGGCCTTCTGCAGCAGCTGGTAGCCGTCGATGCGCATGGAGAGACTCGTGGTGTAGTCAGGCACCTTGATCTGGTATTGTCCGTTCTCGTCGGTCATGGCCGAGAAGCGGCCGTTGCCGTAGGCCTGCACGTAGACACCGGCCAGCGGCTGTCCCGTGGCGGCGTCGGTGACGGTACCGGTGACGGTCTTGTCGGCGGTCTGTGCCATCGCTACCGTTGGAGCGATGAACAGTGATATGATTAACAGTTTCTTCATCATGGTCTTATTCCTCCTTCTTTGATGGTCTGAGATAGATGCAGTCGAGATACATCTCGCGGGCAAACCTGCTGGTCTCGCGAGCCAGGATGTTACAGGTCAGCTTGAGCGAAATCTTCGTGTTCACCTGACCGTAGTTGCTGGCGGGGAAACGGAACTTGCTGGCCAGCAGGACGGTGTCGACGCGGAGGGGATCTGTCTGGAAGACTGTGTTCTCACAGTCGTAGGTCTTTTCCTTGCCTTGCTCGTCGACATAGTTGACGGCAGCCTTGAACTTGCAGGGCCTTAGGTCGGGCTCCAGGGGGTTGTAAACTGACTTGGGCAACACGATGGCATAGATGTCGTAAGTGCCTGAGAGCGTATTCTCAAGCTTGAATATCATGTTCCAGTTAGACGTTCCCGTGGCGGGCACGATGTCGAGATAGCCGCTTTCGGAGACGGAGTCGGCAGAGAAGACGCGCTTGTTGTAGTTGCAATAGCCGTAGTCAAGAATGAGCGTTGTCTCCTCACCCTCGGTCTTCAGCTCGCGGAAGTAGGTCTGCTCGGGCGTGAAAGGCCACGCGGCCGTCTCGTAGAGCGTACCGTTGCTGCAGTTGAAAGTGCGCACGGGACGGCTCATGATGCCCTCGCTGAAGGGCTTGTAGAACACGTGGTACTCCGGGTGCTTGCGGTCGTACTGCGGCGAGATGAGCGAGTCCTGGGGCGACGGCTGCACGTTGAGGCTGAAGACGGCATCGTCCATCAGTCCGCGGTGGGTCCAGTACTGCTGGATGGAGTCGCGCTTGCTGACGCTCTCGTCGTAGATGAAGTACTGCTTGGCCTCCTCGTAGGCTTTCTGCCAGCCTTCGAGACTGGGAACCACAGCCACGTAGGAAGAGTCCTCGGCTCCGAGCAGGGCCACCTTCTCAAGGAAGCGGTTGCGCTCGATGACGACCGAGTCGACATAGACGGGCACACCGTCGACCATGCCGCTCGAGAGCGAGGCGTTCTCGTCGAAGTCGTCCTCGTCGTAGCTGCGGATGAACTGGCCGAGGGCCGCAAACTGCGGCTGGCTGGTAATCACCTCATAGAGGTTGCGGTTGTAGGGCAGGCTGCCCTTCATGACGTGCAGCGTACCGTTGTGGGTGCGGCAGTTGGCCTCGGCCACTGCCACGCCGCCAATCTGGTTCTGGCCGATGGCCACATACTTGGTGTTGGCCAGCCGAAAGCCGGGCGCCGGTGCCAGCGACGACTCAGCGCCGAAAACCGACACATTGGAGCGCGACAGGTGGTTGAGCACGAACATCTGCTCGACGATGGAGTCGCCGACAGCCGTCTGCACCAACCGTAAAAGAGAGTCCTTGTTAAACGTGCCGTTGACGGGTGCGAGCACCGTGAACGACTGTCCGCCGTCGAGCAGCTGGGCATAGCTCGTGGCTGTCTTCTTGTGCTGGCGGAACACTTTGGTCTGCTCCAGCACCTGGCAGAAGTCGCTCAGCTGCGACTGCTGCTTCATCGTCTGCCAGAGCGTCAGCTCGCTGCCGGGGCCGGCCGTTGCGTCGTAGTGGTCATCCCAGTCGGCGCAGGCGGTGAGGGCTGCGGCGCCGCCGCAGCACAGCGAACAGGCGATGAGGGTATGTTTTATGCTTTTGGTAATCATAATTCTCAATTCTCAATTTTCAATTATCAATTTACAATCAGTGGCGGTCCTCACCCTCGGGGCTGGCGTAGACGCTCTTGGGACACAGCTCTAAGTAGTCGAGCGAGATGTAGCAGTCGGGGTCGTCGAGCACCTGACGGAAGCGGAGCCAATACTCCTGGTTCTCGTCGAGATACTCGGTGGCCAGGATGCGGCGGATGATGCCGTTCTCGCGCATGGTGTTGCCGCCGCCGGGACGGTAGCTGTCGGGGGCCTTCATGAAGCCGAGGTTGCGCATGGCCTTGTCGATGGCCAGGTTCTCGTCATCGTCCTCGGTGTCGGCCTCATAGCCTTCGCAGCCTACGCGCAGGTCGACGGGGATGCCGCAGGGCACGTTGTTCAGGTAGACCTGGGCCACGCCACGCTCCGGACCGACGGTGTAGCCCAGTCGGATCTCGTAGGTGCTTGACGGTACGGGCGGCAGTTTCACCGACACGTCGAACAGTCCGAGCACAGCCACACCCTGACCCTGATAGTGCCACCAGGACGTCTGCTCATTGGAGACACCGATGAAGGTCTCGGGCGAGAACTTCCAGTCGGTGACGTAGCCGCGCTTGAAGGCGGTCAGGAACTCCGTCTCGTCGATGTGGTGGCCACGGGTGCCGCCCTCGACGTTCATGAAGTCGGGACTGAGCGTGGTGAAGTCGACGCGGATGCGGCGGTTGAAGACGACGTCGCGCACCTGCTTGGAGTAGGTCAGGATGCCGTCGATATAGTGGTAGATACCGTTGCGGGCCTGCTGGTTGCGCGAGCCGCTCTCCTCACGGGTGAGCACGCGGACGCCACGCACCTGAACGTTGCGCGCCAGTCCCTTGCGGTTGATCCACAGACCAGTGGTGGGACAGCAGAAGCGCATTGTCGTGCCGGGACACATCGTCTCGTAGTAGTCCTCGGGGTCGGCCATCGTGCGGTCGAAGCAGCGCTCCATGATGGGACCCTGGATGATCCAGTCCTCATAGAGACCGATGCGGTTGATGAGGTGGTAGCTGACGAAACGGTTCAGCGGGTTCTTGCGGTTGGTGGGGTCGTCGTCGTAGAGGCCGGCGTCCTGGGGATAGGACTCATCGTAGACCTGCTTGGCGTAGGCCGTCAGGTCGTCGATATTGTTGATGCCGTTGGCACGATAGATGGAGTCGGTCTCGACGAAGGCCGTGTACTTGAAGTAGCGCCTCTCGGGGAAGTAGGCTGGCGGGGTCTTGGAGCCGCCGCCGTTGGCCGTACCGTAGGAGACGCGGATACCCTTGCTCACGGAGTCGTCGGAGCATGAGTAGGTCATGTCGATATAACGGTTCAGCGAGTCGGCCATACCGGTCAGCTTGAGGGCCTGGTAGAAGATGGTCAGGTTGGGGTCTTCCTCTATCAGTCCGGGCAGGAACTGGTTGGTGGCCGAGAGCAGGTGGTCAACCACGTGGACGACGCCGTTGGTCACCGAGTCGTCCTTCTCGATAATCTTCGAGTGCTTGTTGACGTAGACGATGAGCGCGTTGTTGTTGGTGGCGTCCGAGTCGACCGACAGCTCAATATAGGTGTCGTTCATGTTCATCGGGGCCGACGAGATGCTGAAGTCGGTGGTGAACAGCGCCTTGGTGCGGACGATGTGGTTGCGGGCGATGGTGTCGCACTGGGCCATTGGCAGTTCCTCAACCGATGCGTAGCCGTTGGCCTGTAGCCAGGAGCGTACGGCGTCGTTGGTCGGTGCGAAGAGGGTGTAGGTGCCGTAGGTCTTGAGCATACCGATGTAGTTGCCACGCGTCAGGATGCGCTGGAATTCGCTGAACTGGTCGGCATCGGCCTCGATGAAGGCACCGGCGGTCAGCTTCGTCGACGAGTAGTAGTTGTCGGGGATGTCCTCGTCGTTGCAGGCGGTGAGGACTGCGGCGGCGCCGCAGCACAGCGAACAGGCAATGAGGAGGTTCTTTATGCTTTTGGTAATCATAATTCTCTTTTTTCTATTCTCATTTCTCAATTCTTAGTTCTTCTCCAGGTCTGCGTCGTCGCCGGTGTTGTAGGCCGGGTTCTGGTGCAGGTTGGGGTTCACCTTCAGTTCGTCGCGATAGTAGGGGAAGTAGAGGGCGTTGGCGTCGGCCAGCTTAATCTTGATGGCGTCCTTGTTCACCTTCTGCTTCTTCACCACGGTGTTGGCCAGCGAGCGGGTGTTGCCCTCGCGGCGAGCCATGCGGACGAGGTCGTACCAGCGCTTGCCCTCGAAGAGCAGTTCACGCTGGCGCTCCGTCATCACGAGGTCGCGCATGTCGCTCTGGGCGGGGTAGTTGGTCTGCTTCAGGAGCGAGCTGCTCTCGAGCGAGATGCAGTTGGCGCGCATGTTGACGACATTGATCAGCTGGAAGGCCTGGTCAAGCTCGCCCTTCTCAATCAGTGCCTCGGCCTGCATCAGCATCACGTCGGTCAGACGGTAGACGATCCAGTTGGCAAAGTTGGTGGAGCGCATCGTCGGTTCGAGGCGCAGGGAGGTGGCGGTCACCGAGCCCTGTGTGTTGAACGACACGCGCTGGCGGGCATATTTGGCAATACCCTTGGTCGATGTCGAGATGTTTTCCAGGCTCTCGTAGGCACGGCAGTCGCTCTTGGCAAAGAGCAGCGAAGCCGTCGTGGGCATGTCGCCGTAGAAGAAGCCTTCCTCGTCGTTGACGGCCAGGTTGCCCATCTGCACGGCACCGGAGTTGTTGCGCATGTAGAAGTTGGGGACGTAGCTGTTGGCCACGCTCTGGTTCTCGCGGAAGTACAGCTCGAAGAGGCTCTCGAAGGAGTTGCCCGTGCCGAACACCTCGTTGTAGACGTTGCCCGACGTGGTGGTGCCCACGGGGCGCTCGAGGATGAGCGGGTAGCCGCCGATAAGGTCGATGTTGCTGAGGTTGCCCTCGCGCTCCAGCATCTCTTCATACTGTGCCTTCTTGAAGTCGATGACGTACTGGCAGCTGCTGATGCACTTGTCCCAGTCGCCCTTCCACAGGTAGAGGTCGGCCAGCAAGGCATAGATGGCCGGACGAGTGATGCGGCTGGAGTTGGTGTAGGCCAGGGCGTTGTCGTCGGTATAGTAGCGGCGCACGGCCTCGTCCTTCACTGCCTCGAGGTCGAGGATGAGCGAGTCGAGCACGTCGTCGAACTTCGTTGCCGGCAGACGGAAGTTGCCGGTATCGTCGATGGTCGGCTCGCGGGTGAAGGGCACGTCGCGGAACGTGCGGATGAGGTGGAAGTAGCAGAGGGTGCGGATGGCGGTAGCCTCAGCCACGTTGGCCCGCATCTCGGTGTATGTGTAGTTGGGGTCGAGCTGGTTCACGATCGGCGCATAGTAGCAGACGGCGTTGCAGCGGTTGATGGTCTGGTAGAAGGCCTCCCACTTGCAGTAAGAATTTGAGGGCAGGATGTTCTCCTTGACGACCTGCTCGAGCTCCCAGGGCACGGCCGAGCCGAGGTAGAGGTTGTCGGAGCGCACCTCGCCCCAGAGGGCCATGCGCGTCAGACAGTCGGACGACTCCAAGCTCTCGTAGCAGCCGTTGAGCACTGAGGCCACGTCGCTCTTCTCCGTGTAGTAGTTCTCGAGCACCACGTCGTTCATAGGCAGGATGTCGAGAAAGTCGGAGCAGGCGGTGAGGGCTGCAGCGGCGCCGCAGCACAGCGAACAGGCGATGATTTGATGTTTTATCTTGGTAATCATAATTGTCAATTCTTTATTCTCAATTTAGAACGAAATGGTGATGCCACCGGTGAACGAGCGGGCGCGCGGGGTCTGGGCTGCGTCGGAGACGATGCCGTAGCCGCCGTAGCCCACCTCGGGGTCGGCACCCGAGTACTTGGTCAGGCAGAAGAGGTTGTTGGCCGAAACGTAGAAGCTGAGCTGCGACAGGCCGATGCTCTTGAGCTGCTTCGGCGTCATGGCGTACGACAGCTGCATGTAGTTCAGGCGCATGAACGAGCCGTCCTCAACGAAGCGGTCGCTGCCGAGCCAGTTGTAGCCGCTCTGGTAGAGGGCGCGTGGAATCTGGGTGATGTCGCCCTCGACGCGCCAGCGCCACATCACGGCGCGGCTCTGGTTGTTGTTCGAGTACATATTCTCGGCCAGCATGCGGGCGCGGTTGATAATCTTGTTGCCCCAGCGGAAGTTGAACTGGCTGTTTAGGGTCCACTGGCCGTAGCGCAGCTTGAAGCCCCAACCGCCGGTGATCTTCGGCAGCGACGAACCGAGGTAGACGATGTCGAGCTCGTTGATCTGTCCGTCGTGGTTGATGTCCTCGTACATGGCGTCGCCGCCTTTGAACTCATATTCCGTCGACGAGCCGTAGCAGAACATCATGGGCGACGTGCGGCCCTTGTTGTCGAGAATGACGTCGCCGTTCTCGTCGCGGGCAACGGGGGCATTGGGACCGCTGACGCCGGCAATCTCCTCGGGCGTGTATTTGCTGTACTGGTAGACGCCCTTGTAGCGGAAGCCGTAGATGCTGCCGAAGGGGCGGTCCAGCTCGATGCGCGTCAGGTAGGAACCGTTGTCGCGGTTGAAGTCGCTGTTGAGCGAGGCCAGGCAGGTCTCGTCCATCTCGGTAATCTTGTTGCGGTTGTTGGCGAAGGTGACGTTGAAGTCAGCCGAGAACTTGCCGGCCCTGATGATGCGGTTGCCGTTGATGTTGAACTCCCAGCCGACGTTCTCCATGCGGCCCACGTTCTGGTAGGCCAGGGTCGAGAAGCCCGACGAAGAGGGAATACCGCGGTTCATCATCAGCAGGTCCTTGGTGTTCTGCTTATAGATATCGAGGTTGGCCTCGATGCGGTCGTCGAAGAGTCCTAAGTCGAAACCGAGGTTCCAGGTCTCCTTCTCCTCCCACTTCAGCGTCTTGAGCTGTATGTTGCTCTGGTTGACGGTACCGTTGCCTAAGTAGCCGCTGCCACTGCGATACTTGCTGAAGTAGAGGTACTCGGCTCCGGGCTGGTTACCCACGATACCCCAACCGGGGCGGACGGCCAGCATCGAGATGAAGGGCAGGCGCTCCCTGAACCAGGGCTCGTCGCTGATAATCCACTTACCCGAGACGGCGGGGAAGTTACCCCAGCGCTCGTCGGGACCGAACTTGGTCGAACCGTCGCGGCGCAGCGAGAAGTCGAGCACGTAGCGCTCCTTGAAGGCGTAGTGGGCTGAGTAGGTGAAATAGATGCTGCGCCACTGGCCGTTCGAGGTGCTCAGGCCTGAGATGATGCCCGGCACGCCGGTGCCCTGGATGGTTCCCGTGGGCAGTCCGTACTCCGAGGTGTTCTGCGTGGTCGAGCTACCGTCGGTCAGCTGTCCGCGGAGCATCATCATCAGTTTGTGGTCGGTGTTGCGGAAGTAAGGAGTGAAGGTCAGCATGTGGGTAGTAGTGATACCCAGACTCTTGTACGAGTCGCTCGTAGCCTTGTTGGCATCGTTGCCCTGATAGCCCTTCGTGCTCAGTTCGAGCGGCAGGAACTGGTCGTTGTAGCGGTTGAAGATGTTGAACACGATCTTGCCCTCGTAGCTCAGTCGCGACTTCTCCTCCTCGATGCCCAGCAGTTCGTAGTTCAGCTTGAACTCCGGCTCGATGTTGTAGCTCGACTCATGGCTCTTGGCCAGGTTGGCCAGCGCCACGGGGTTGTAGTCGTTGAGCTGGCTCTGCAGCTGCGAGCTCACCGTAGGCAGCATATTATAATAGGTGTCGAGGTCGCGGCCCTGGTCGTCCTGCTCGTAGATGCTCAGGTTAGGCATTCGGCGGTAGCTGACGCCTAACAGGTCGCCGTAGTTCTTCTTGTTGTTGGTGTAGGTCAGTGCGACGTTGGTCACAATCTTGATGCGGTCGCTGACGAAGTAGTCAAGGGCCACACGCGAGGTCAGACGGTCGAGCTGCTGCTTGATGATGGAGCCGGTCTCGTGGTCGTAGCCGGCAGCCACGCGGAAGTTGGCCTTCTCGCCACCGCCGCTCAGCGCCACGTAGTGGTTCTGGCGCCAGCCGGTCTGCTTGACGGCGTCGACCCAGTCGGTGTTGTTGTTATACATCTCGTACTCCGAGAACGAGCCGCCCGAGATGTAGTTGATTTCGGGGAACTCGCTGGCCTGGCTGCGCAGCTCGGGGTTGAAGTATTCTTCCTTCAGCAGCATGGTGTACTGGTCGCCGTTGAGCAGCTTCATACCCTCGGGCTGGTAGGTGCCGGTCAGTCGGAAGCTGTAGGTCACCTTCGTCTTACCGCGCGCACCGCGCTTGGTCTTGATCTCGATGACACCGTTGGCACCCTGCGAACCCCAGATGGCGGTAGCGGCAGCATCCTTCAGCACGGAGATGCTCTCGATGTCCTCGGGGTTGATGTTCAGCAGCTCGGCAAACTTCTCGTCGTTGGCCGACGAGACGTCGAAGTTGCTCTGGTCGGTCTCCCAGACGTTGCCGTCGACGACGATGAGCGGCTCGCTGTTGCCGTTGATACTCGACACACCGCGCAGGCGCATCGACGTGCCCGAACCCAGGTTACCTGAGTTGGCCACGATGTCAAGTCCGGCGATACGGCCCTGCAGGGCTTCGTCGACGGTGGTGAACGACAGGCCTTCGAACTCCTTCATGTCAATGCTCTGGCGGGCGGTCGACACCTCCTTCTGCGGAATGGCCAGACCGGAGCCCTGCGCCTTGCGCTTGGCCGTGACGGTCACCTCCTTGATGGTGGTCTCGTCGGACATTGTAATCTTGAAGTGGGTCTTGTTGATGGGCAGTATCACTGTCTTCAGTCCCACGTACGAAATCTTCAGGCGGTCCTTCGGGTTCTTGATCTTGAACGAGAAGTTACCGTTCATATCGGTCGTTCCTGCGGCAACAATACGGTTTGCCGCGTCAATCTCTGTCACGTTGGCCATCATCACCGGACCGAAGGCGTCGCTCACGGTTCCGCTGATAATGTCGCCGGCGCTCTGCGCAAACGAATTGATAATTGACAATTGACAACCGATAACTATCAATCCGATAATATTCTTAAATCTCTTAGTAATCATAATTCTCAATTCTCAATTCTTAATCCTCAATTAACAACGCACCGTCTATCAGATGGACTACAGCCGATGACGACGTCTCGATTTGCGTGGCTCTCGGGCCGTCGCTCGCATTGTACTGGAACTCGCGGGCCATCTTGTTGAAGAGGCGCTCGTCGGAGGTCACGACGTGGCGGGTGTTGCCCTTGTTGTCGGTAATGTTGACGGCATCGCCCGTCGAGACGACGTGCAGCTTATAGAATCGGTCGGTCTTCGGGTCGATGACCGAGGTCTCGTAGTCGGCCTCGACGGGGTTGGCCCCGACGAAGACGGCATTATCCTGTATGTGGTACTTCACGAAGTTCATGATCTTCAGCGAGTCGGCAGTCTTCTGGGCGAGGTTGCCCGTCTGCTCAGCCCTGTCGACATCCTCCCACGTGGGCAGCTTGCCGCTGTCGTGCAGAGCCTGGATGGCCTCGTTGGTGGGCACGTAGACGGAGTAGTGGTAGCTGCTGAACAGCCCGATGTTCGTGCCGCCGCAGGCGCTGCTGCGGCTGCCGGTGGTGTGCATGGTCTCGAAGAGTCCGCTGCCCTCCATCAGTTCCAGGAACTTGGCATACTCTTCGTTGCCGGCCAGGATGTCGCGAACGGTCATCCGGGTGCCCATGATGGGCTCGCCTTCGAGGATGTATACCTTGCCGTTGCCGTCCTTGCTCTGGTCGTAGACGAAGCTCACGGGCAGCGGCTTGCCCTCGTTCACCTGATAGGAGCCCTCGACGGTCATGCCGTTGGCACCGGCGGCGACGTTGCGCACGCGGATCTCGGTGCCGCCCTTGGTGCGGTAGTACTCGTGGCCGTCCTCAACATTGCCGATGACGATGTGGCTGTCGAGTATGTCCTCCAGGCGGTCGCGCACTTCCTGATAGCCGGCGCGGCCGATGGAGTCGCCCACCTCGCCCGTAGCCTTGTCGTAGCGGTAGATGGTGGCCCACACCTTGTCCTGCTCGTTGCGCTGCTCGCCGTCGTAGTGGAAGCGCAGCAGCTGGGTCTGCGACTTGCCGTAGCTGACGGGGTCGATGTACTCAAGCAGGGCGTTGTTCGTCGGCAGGAAGAAGCTGTAGTAGGAGTTCAGCGAGTTCAGGTAGACGTAGTACTGCAGCTGCTGGATGGCCCAGTACATGATGTTCATCGTCTCGTTGATAAGTGAGGGGAACATCACGCTGACGTAGGTCGTCGGCGAATATACCTTGTTAGTCAGGTAGATGGCACCGTTGCAGGCCTGCCAGACGGAGTCGATGCTCTCGGCGGTGACGCCCATCGGGTCGTTGGCGTCGTTCAGGATGCCGTTGAACTTCGAGGGCACGCTGCCTACGAACGAGGCCAGCATGTTGTTGTTGATAAGCGGCGTCAGCACGCGGTTGGGAACGTTGTCCCACGTGCCGTAGTAGTCCTTCAGGATGCGGCCCGTACCGTTCTCCCAGTAGTCGCGCAGGGCCTCGTCGGTGGGCACCATGATGACACCCATGTCGCGCTGAAGGGCAATCTCGGGCGTCAGCACGCGGCTGGAATAATAGCTGTTCCACTCGGGGTCGAACTTCAGCAGGCTGAACTCGGGCGTGGAACCGCCGTCGGGCAGCACGCTCAGCTCGCGGCCGTCCTGCGACTTCTCCGAGAAGAAGCGCTTCTGGTAGACGGTGTCGACGTTCGTGCCGTAGACGTTGTTATACGCCCTGGTCACCTCGTCGCCGCAAGGGTAGGGGGCGCAGTAGCGCTCTATCAGGTGGTTGAACAGCGTCGTGTTGGGCTTCGAGGCAATAATCTCGGCCATGTTGGGCAGCGGTGTCACCACCTCGCCCATGCGGTGAATGAAGCCGTTGAAGCAGCGGATGTTCGGCTCCACCATCTGCACACCGTTCACCGAGGCGTCGCCGGCCTTGCGCTGTGTGGTGTGGTTGGTCAGGAAGTCGTAGTCCTCGTTCGTAATCTTGTTGTTCTGCAGGAACTGCTCGATGAAGTGGATCATCGGCACTACGCTGTTGTCCCTCATACAGACTATCTGGCCCTTCTCGCGGTGGCGCTGCCAGTAGGTGCTCTGCGGCATGTCCTGGGCACGCAGCACCGACACCGTGTCGTAGACCTCCTGGGCCGACGTGCGGCGCATGCACTGGCCCTCAAGCGGACCCTCGACGCTCGACAGCGTCTGCGCCTGATAGCTGTTGTTGATCATGGCGCCGTTGAGCAGCATCTTCTTCTGCGCCAACGACAGCCCCTCGTAACTCCTGACACCCCAGTCGTTGCGCTTGAAGAACCGGCCGAAGGCCTCGTCATCAGCGGCGAAGAGCGTCTTTGAACCCGTCTTGTCCAGCACCTCCCTGTAGTTCAGGTCGTCAATCAGCCGCACCATGTTGGTGAAGCCCGGCTGCGAGCTCAGGTAGCCGTAGATGGACTGCGAGCCGCCCATCGTGTCGGGCTCCCGCTCGTCCAGGTCGTACCCGCTACAGGCAGCACCTGCCAGTCCAAAGGCGAGTAGGGCACCGGCGACGAAACTGTCGCGGCACCTCTTGCACATTGTCTTTCGTTTTACCATATTCGCTTTGATTTGTTAATTGCAATTACGGCTGCAAAGGTACAAATAAATACGCACACGGGCTTCCAATAAACGCTGACTCTATTAAGATTTCGTATCATTTTACCCCACTGCCATTCCTTTTACTATCAATTTTGTCTCATTGACGCTCGCATTTGGCAACATTTTCGTAACTTTGCACGCAAATAACCACCTATCACCCACCACCTATCACCCACCACCCACCATATGGCAGAAAACAGCAAAGACATCGTGCGCCGATACGTGCGCTACCTGAAGCTCGAGCGCAACATGTCGCCCAACACCCTCGAGGCCTATCAGCGCGACCTGCAGAAGCTACTCACTTTCCTCGACAACCAGCCCGACAAGCACGTCCTCGACGTCAAGCTCGAAGACCTCCAGACCTTCGCCGCCGGCCTCCACGACATCGGCATCGGCCCGCGCTCGCAGTGTCGCATACTCAGCGGTGTGCGCTCGTTCTTCTACTTCCTCCTGGTCGACGGCTACCGCGACGACGACCCCACCGAGCTGCTCGAGTCGCCCGTTCTGGGCGAGCACCTGCCCGAAGTGCTCTCCACCGCCGAGGTCGACCAGCTCGAGGAGTCTATCGATCTGTCGAAATGGGAGGGCCACCGCAACCGCGCCATCATCGAGGTGCTCTTCTCCTGCGGCCTGCGCGTCACCGAGCTCGTCACGCTGCGCCTCTCGAACCTCTACCTCGACGAGGGCTACGTCCGCATCATGGGCAAGGGCTCGAAGGAGCGGCTCGTCCCCATCTCGCCCCGTGCCGTCAAGGAGCTCGGCCTATGGTTCGACGACCGCTGCCACATGACCATCCGTCCCGGCGAGGAGGACTACGTCTTCCTGAACCGCCGAGGGGCCCACCTGACGCGCACCATGATACTCATCATGATCAAGCGACAGGCCGCTGAAGCCGGCATCAAGAAGACCATCTCGCCCCACACCCTGCGCCACTCCTTTGCCACCGCCCTGCTCGAAGGCGGCGCCGACCTCCGCGCCATCCAGGCCATGCTCGGCCACGAGTCTATCGGCACCACCGAAATCTACACCCACATCGACACCACAACCCTGCGCCAGGAAATACTGGAGCACCATCCGCGCAACATCAAGTATAAGGCTTAACCTCACTCCGCTCTCCCGAAATGCCCGTGTACAAAGGGAAAGCGATGAGTGAGGTTGACTGATTCTAACCTCACTTCAACCTCACTCGAACCTCATTCAACCCTCACTCCTCATGCGGCCTTCAGCGGAATAACCTTGTAGTGAGCCACGTGGCCGCAGTCCGTACTCTCGAAACCGAGTGCCCGCATGGCCTTGCCCAGATACACCTTCGTGCCGTGAGTAGCCTTCACCGAGGGATACTCCTTCGTAATGATCTGCAGCAGCCGCTCGCAGTTCATCGACTGAGGCTGTTCGCCAGGCTCCGGCTTGCGGAAGCAGATACCGATGATGTCGGCTATGTCCTTCTGCTCCAAGTAGTTCTGGTTCAGCTGCTGAATACGCTCCACCTCGTTGTTGTCGAACCAGTAATGCGACTTCTGCACCCTCAGCTCGTAGAGTACCTGCGCATAGAGCTGGTCGTAGTCAATCTCGCTGGAGTTGTCGATGTATTTGCCGTCGGGAATCGTCAGGCAGATATATCGGCGTGAGCCAGTAGGGTCGGTCAGCGGGTGCGGATTGTTCGTCGTCGCAATAAACGAGGCATAGCGGGGCCGGTCTTCCTGCGAGCTGCCATAGATGGGGCGCCCGTTCACCTTGTTCTTCGAGAGTGTCTGCTTCAGAGCCGAGTGCTGGCTTGGGCGGATGGCGTCAAGCTCGTCCAGATTCACCAGCAGATTGTTGGTCAAGGCCATCTCCTTGTCAAACTTGTTCGAGAGGTTCAGGTGGTCCAGATAGTACTCACGCAAATGAGGCGGCAACAGCCGCACCACGAATGTCGTCTTGCCGCAGCCCTGAGCGCCAATCAGCGTCGGTACGCACTCATTGCCGTGAATCGTGTCCATCAGCAGCCAATGAGCCACAACAGAACGGAGCCACGTAGCCAGATAGCTCGTCAGCTCAGAGTCAACGCCAGGCAGCCGGTTGAAGAGTTTTGCCACGTGGTTCTCACCGTCCCATTGTGGCAGCTTCTCCAGATAGTCGGCGATGGGGTCAAAACGGTCCACCTCGTCAGAGTTCACAAACTCCACGATGTCAGTCTTTGGCGAACCCTTCTCACAGATCTGCTCGCGCTTGGCACGAATCACGATGCTGTTGAGCGCACTCGGCGTCAGCTTCTTCCACACCTCCTGCTGCCCTTCGGCAGGCTTGGTTGCAAACTCCACCTTCCCGTTCAGCACATTGCGGCGGAAAAGGTAGTTCTCTCTCAGGAACAGCTCCACCTCGAGTGCTCCTGTCTGTAAGGCTCCGAGAGCCTCACCTTGAATCAATAATTCTTCATTTTTCATAGTTGTGTTTTTTCTTGGTAATTAAACATATTTTCGGCATTCTCTAATGCGTTTGCAAAGTTACAAAAAATATTCCGCTTCTGCAAATTTTCCCCCCTCAAAAAAGCGAATTTTTCAACTCATTTCGTGCGAATTTCATCTCTCCTCTTTCCTCCCTTCTAAGGCGAAGTGTCAGGGGTGGGGTACAAGTGACGTTCGAATGAGGTTCAAGTGACGTTCAAGTGAGGTTAAATCTTCCAACCTCACCCGCTCCAATCCCCCAGCCACAAAGGCTTTCCGCGAATCCGAGTGAGGTTAACCCAAAATCCGAGTTTGTTCGTAGCAAACCGGCACCTTGAGCCGACTAACCCGCCCACTTAGTCCGACCAACCCGCCGTGTTCGAATAGGCAAGAAAAAGCCCAGAAGGTTAAAATTGATTTAAATCACACCTTATTATATATTTGTAAGAGATTTATTTTGTATTTTTGCATCTGTTCCCGTACTGGCACAGGGTTCATTATAAAGAACTGATTATTCCATTCAAAATGAGATAGTGTATGCCAAAAGCTACAAATAAACAACACAAACAGAAAGCAGCAAAGAGCATGGAAGCGGCTCTGTGGGAGTCGTGTAATAAACTGCGTGGTGCTGTAGAGCCCGCGGAGTATAAGCATGTGGTGCTGAGTCTGATATTCCTGAAATATGCCGGCGACCGCTTTGAGCTGCGCAAGCAGGAACTCATCGACATGGGTCTGCAAGAGTATCTTGACCAAGTGGAATTCTATACGGCAGAGAACGTTTTCTATCTGCCAGAAGAGTGCCGTTGGTCATACATCATGCAGAATGCCAAGCAGCCCAACATCTTCCAGATTATCGATGATGCGCTGAGCAATATAGAGAAGAAGAACAAGCAGTTGGCTGGCGCCTTGCCCAACAACTATTATTCCAACCTCGGACTTGACAAGACGAAGTTTGCCTCTCTGCTCGACGAGATCAACAAACTGGATACTGTCAAGGATGCTGAGAACGACTTGATTGGTCGCGTCTATGAATACTTCTTGGGTAAGTTCGCTATTGCCGAAGGTAAAGGTAAAGGAGAATACTACACGCCAAAGTCGGTGGTGAATCTCATCGCAGAATTGATTGAACCCTACGATGGCAAGATTTACGACCCTTGTTGCGGCTCTGGTGGCATGTTTGTGCAGTCGATGAAGTTCGTGCAGGCGCATCATGGCAACCAGAAGAACATCAGCGTGTATGGCCAGGAGAATACCAACACTACCTTCAAACTGGCACGCATGAATCTTGCTATTCGTGGCATCTCGTCAGACATCCGTCAGGGCGATACCTTCCACAACGACCAGCATAAAGACCTGAAGGCTGACTATATCATGGCCAATCCTCCATTCAATCAGAAGGACTGGCGCGACAGCAACCAGCTGACAGATGACCCTCGTTGGCAAGGCTACGACACACCACCAACATCAAATGCCAACTATGGCTGGATTCTGAATATTCTATCCAAGCTATCCACCAATGGCGTAGCTGGATTCCTGCTTGCTAATGGCGCATTGAGTGCTGATGGAACCGAGCTTGCCATCCGGAAGAAACTTATAGAGAATGATAAGGTGGAGGCTATTCTTATCCTGCCGAGAAACCTGTTCTATTCGACAGACATTAGTGTGACCCTTTGGATTCTGAATAACAACAAGAAGGCTCATGTGGTGACGAAGAATGGACAGGAAATACACTATCGTGACCGTGAGCACGAAATCCTCTTCATGGATTTACGTCAGATGGGTATTCCATTCGAGAAGAAGTATATAGAACTTGACCTCGAAACAAGGGATAAAGTCACCCAGACTTATCATCATTGGCAGCAAGAAGGTTACGAGCAGAGCTACCACAACGAACCAGAATATTGTTACTCTGCCACCCTCGACGAGATTGAGAAGAAAGGCTGGAGCCTTGTGCCAAGCAAATACATCGAGTTCCGCAACCGTGATGAACAGATAGACTTCGATGCCAAGATGAAGCAACTGCAAGCAGAGATGTGTGCTCTCTTACAACAAGAAGAAGAGAGCAAACAACAGTTGAAAGAACTGTTTAAATCATTAGGCTATGGACTCGAGTAATCAAATCATCATATATCAGACAGAGGACGGGCAGACACAGGTGGATGTCCGTATGGAGAATGAGACTGTATGGCTGACGCAGGCTCAGATGGTGGAGCTTTTTCAAACGACCAAACAGAATGTAAGTTTGCATGTCGGAAATGTTTTTAAGGAAGGCGAACTTGAACAAGAGTCAACTGTCAAGGAATACTTGACTGTTCAGAAAGAGGGAGAAAGAAAAGTCTCGCGTAAGGTTAAATACTACAATCTTGATGTCATCATCTCCGTCGGCTACCGTGTAAAAAGCAAACGCGGTACTGCTTTTCGTATCTGGGCTAACAATGTCTTAAAACAGTATCTCATCAAGGGCTATGCCGTCAACGAGCGTATGCGCAAGGAGCAGATTGGCGAGTTGCGCCAACTGGTGGGTATGCTTGGGCGCACCATACAGAGCCAGCCACTGCTGTCTAATGACGAGACCAATGCCCTGTTTGAGGTGGTGACAGACTATACCTACGCCCTCGACACCCTCGATAACTACGACTACGAGCGACTTACTATCAATAAGACCACGAAAGAAGAACCGTTCCATGCTACCTACGAGAATGCGATGGAGGCTATCAATGGGCTGCGTGAGAAATTCGGTGGCTCTGTTCTTTTTGGCAACGAGAAGGATGACTCCTTCAAAAGCAGTATAGGACAGATATACCAGACCTTTGGAGGAGAAGAACTTTATCCCAGCGTGGAGGAGAAAGCCGCCATGTTGCTCTATCTCGTCACCAAGAACCACTCGTTCAGCGATGGTAACAAGCGCATTGCCGCTACCTTGTTCCTTTGGTTCCTTAACAACAATCACATCCTCTATCATCCTGACGGCACTAAGCGCATAGCAGACAGCACCCTCGTTGCCCTTACGTTGATGATAGCCGAAAGCAGGACGGAGGAAAAGGATGTCATGGTAAAAGTTGTTGTTAATCTGATAAACAAGAACAACGATGAGTAAAGCAGAATACAAACGTTTAGGCGACTATATCAGAGAAGTGAATGTTCGTAATCGGGACTTGAAGGTTACGAACTTGCTGGGTGTTAACTTATCCAAACAGTTTTTTCCTTCGATTGCAAACATCATAGGAACAGATTTGTCCAAGTATAAGATGATCGAAAAAGGTCAATTCGGTTGTAAGTTTATGAGTGTTGGACGTGATGGAATTCTCCCTATTTCATTGATGCAAGATGATACACCAGCTATTATTTCAAGTGCCTATTATGTTTTTGAGGTAAAAGACCAAGAAGTTTTACTCCCAGAATATCTAATGATGTGGTTGCGTCGTCCAGAATTTGACAGACAACTGTGGTTCTATTCTGGTGGCGATGTTCGTGGAGGTGTTAACTATGATGATTTTTGCGAAATGCCAATTATCATCCCATCCATCACTCGTCAACTTGAAATCGTATCACAATACGAAACTTTAACCAACCGCATCCGTCTCAACAATCAAATGATTCAGCACCTCGAAGCCACCGCCCAAGCCCTCTACCGAAAAACCTTCGTCGATAACATCGACAAAGAAAAACTCCCCGAAGGTTGGAGAATGGGAACATTGGGAGAGGTCGCAAAAATTGTTACGGGAAAATTGAATTCAGAAGATGCAGTAGAGAATGGTATGTATCCCTTCTTTACGTGCTCTCAAGAAACTTATAGAACAAATAGTTATGCTTTTGACCAAGAAGCAGTATTGTTGGCTGGAAATAATGCCAGTGCAATATATCCATTAAAGATTTATAAAGGGAAATTCAACGCTTATCAAAGAACATATGTAATTTCATCATTACATCAAACAGTCAGCAATAAACATCTTTATTATGCTATTAAAGATAAGTTAGAAGAATTTAAAGGAAGTTCTCAAGGAACCACGACAAAGTTTTTGACGATAAAGATTCTTGATGAGATTCCTATTATAATACCGAATGTTGTGTCATTTATGAACTTTTCCCCGCATATGGATACTTTATACAACAATCTATCTGTATTTAGGGAAGAAAACGAAAAACTAACCGAATTACAGTCTTTGCTTTTGGCGAAGATGGGGCAGTAAGAATAAATTATGAAGGAAGGATATTTGGATTTTGACGAGTACATAAAAAGTCTTGACGGAGAGTATAGTCAGGAGGAATTGGATGAGATGAGGGAAATATACCACGAAGAAATGCGTAAGGGTAATGTAAATTGGCGTGAGTATGTGACCTACAAAAGGATTGATATCCATCCAGACCCTGAAGCAGCAAAAATGGGTAGACCAATATAAATTGGTATTATATGAACAATAACGAACCATAAGACAAAATTATGACGTACTTCAACGAAAGCCAGTTAGAACAGTCGATCATCGCCCTGCTGAAGGAGCAGGAGTATGATTACGTAAAGGGTGAGGACATCGTGCGCGACCTCGACGAGGTGGTGCTGCGTGACGACCTGACTCAGTATCTGCGTAACCGCTATAAGAACGATGGCATTACCGATCAGGAAGTAGAGAATGCCATCCGAGTGATCACCCAGAAACAAGGCCTGTCGCTCTATCAGGAGAACAAGCATACGCTGAACCTTCTGATGGACGGCTTCTCGTTGAAACGTGAAGATGCTTCGAAGCAGAACCTCTATATCTATCCCATAGCTTTCGACGAGAAGAATCTGAAGTATAATATCTATAAGGTGGTGAATCAGTTCGACATCATAGGCAATGAGCATCGTATCCCTGATGCCATCATCTTCCTGAATGGTCTGCCTGTGGTGGTGTTTGAGTTCAAGAATGCCCTCAAAAAGAATACCACCATCGAGGATGCCTATAAACAGCTCACCATCCGCTATCGCAGGGATATTCCTGCGCTATTCAAATATACGGCTTTCATCGTTATCTCAGATGGTGTCAACAATAAGTTTGGCACACTCTATACGCCCTATGAATTCTTCTATGCCTGGCGCAAGGTAAATGCAAAGGATAAAGCTGACAACGGCATTAGTTCGCTTAAGACGATGATTGCCGGACTGTTCCGTAAGGACCGGTTGATAGATGTGATACACAACTTCGTCTATTTCCCAGATACCTCTAAAGATGAGCAGAAATTCATCTGCCGCTATCCGCAATATTTCGCCTCGCGTGCGCTCTATCAGAATATCCTTAATCATAGCAAACTCAGTTCAAGAGGCGATGGTAAGGGTGGTACCTACTTTGGCGCTACAGGATGTGGCAAGTCGCTCACGATGCTGTTCCTCTCGCGCCTGCTGATGAAGAGCAAAGCCCTGTGCAGCCCAACCATCATCCTGATAACAGACCGTACAGACCTCGACGACCAACTTTCGCGCCTATTGCTGAATGCAAAGTTGTTTGTGGGCGATAGTGTGATAGAGCAAGTTGAGAGTCGCGAGGATTTGCGCAACAAGCTTCAAGGCCGTAGCAGCGGAGGCGTGTTCCTCACCACCATACAGAAGTTCTCCAAGGACATCAATCTGCTTTCCAATCGTGCCAATATTATCTGTATCAGCGATGAAGCCCATCGTTCGCAGACCAGTCTGGAAGAAAAGATTGAGATCACCGATCAGGGGGTGAAGAGAAGATTTGGTTTCGCCAAGTATCTGCGCGACTCGTTGCCTAATGCTACATACGTTGGCTTTACTGGCACACCTATCGATGCCACGATGGACGTGTTTGGCGATATCGTGGATGAGTACTCGATGATAGATGCCGTGAACGATGGTATCACAAAGACCATCGTATATGAAGGCCGTGCTGCGCATGTGTTTGCTGATAGCGAATTGATCAAGCAGATAGAAGCCTACTATGACAAGTGTGCAGAGGAAGGCTCGACGGATTACCAGATAGAAGAGAGTAAGAAGGCGATGACTCAGATGAGCGTATTGCTCAGTTCGCCTGACTTGATACATCGCCTGGCTGTGGATTTTCTGCAACACTACGAACGTCGCGTAGAAGAAGGGAGTACCGTAAAGGGAAAGGCGATGATAGTCTGTGCCACTCGCGAGATAGGTTATGCCATCTATAAGGAGATTGTCAGCATGCGACCAGATTGGGCTGAAAAGAAAATCTGTAGTGATGGCGAAGAACTCACAAAGGAAGAAGCCGAAAAGATAAAGCCTATCGAGAAAATCAAGATGGTCTTTATCCGTCAGAAAGATGATGCCCCAGAATTATACGATCTGCTGGGAACTGACGAGGAAAGGAAGAAACTCGACTTGCAGTTCAAGGAAGAGAAGTCGAACTTCAAGATTGCCATCGTGGTGGATATGTGGATAACTGGCTTCGACGTGCCTTGTCTCGATACGATGTATTGCTATAAGCCGCTACAAATGCACACCTTGATTCAGACTGTGAGTCGTGTAAACAGGAACTATCCAGGCAAGGATCAGGGGCTGATAGTTGACTATTTAGGCATTAAGAAGAAGTTCAACCAGGCGATGAAGAAATATGCTAATGGTGTGCAGGATGAAACGTCTGTCGAAACAATAGATTCAGCAGTAAAGCTGTTCAAGGATGAACAGGATGTGCTGAGACGAATGTTAAACGGCTTCGACTACAGCAAGTTCTTTACAGGGACACCGTTGGAGCAGTTGGAGACTCTGCAGTTGGCAGCAGAACGAATTCAGCAGACTGAAGAGCTGGAGAAGCGCTTTATGAAACACACCAGCATCATGAAGTCGGCCTACAACATGTGTAACAATGACGAGCGAATTACAAACAAGGAGGTAAACGATGTGCATTTCTTCTCTGGCGTGCGTTCTATCATCTATAAGACTACTACAGGCGAATCGCCTGATGCCACACAGATGAATCGCCACGTGCTGAAACTCGTCAATGAGGCGCTAATCTCAGAAGAGGTGGTTGCCATCAACACCATGCGACTTGATAACAACGAGCAGATAGATCTTTTGGCTTCACAGTATATGGACAAACTGCAAAAGTTGCCATTTAAGAATACGAAGGTGAAGTTGATGGAGCAATTGCTGAAGCGTGTTATTGATAGTGTGAAGAGGGTGAACAAGGTGAAAGCCCAGAGTTTCACGGACAGGCTGAATGACATTATTGAGAAATACAATGATCGCTCTGACGATATTGTATTGGCTGATGAGATTGTAACCGAAGTCGCAAGACAGTTGGCTGAGTTGTTTGAGGATATCAAGAAGGAAAATAAATTGCCAGAGGGTATTCCTGACATTGAGGTAAAGGCTTTCTATGACATTCTCAAATCTGTGGCAGAACAATACGGATTCCTTGATGAATATACAGAAGAGCAATATATCGCTCTGGCAAAAGATGTCAAGGAGGTGGTAGATGACAAGACGCAATACATCGACTGGGATAAAAAAGCTGATATCAAGGCACAGCTGAAAGTGCAGATTATCCTCACACTTGCCAAGCACAAGTATCCGCCTGCTACGCGTGATGATGTGTTCAAAGCCATCTTCGAGCAGGCAGAGAACTTCAAGAAGAACAAGAGCATAAGTGATGTGGATGACGTTGCTCTTAAGAAATCAATAAACAAGAAAGCGCAGGGGTTACGATTCATCCCTGAGGGCTCTATGCTTATAGATGTAGAGGATGATGCAGATGTGCGCCGCTTGGTGCATAACATGATGGAACTTTATGAGGGTACTACCATCATGCAGATAGTCCTAGAGTGCCAGCGTGAGTATCAAGAACGTTATTTCAGCATGAAGGCTAACGACTGGCGACATCTGATACGTGATTATGCCAGAATGGTAACTGAAAAGCCAGAACTACAAGAGGAAGAGGTGTTCAGGTATGTGATGGCAGGATGATGTGGATGAAAGGCGCATTATGTATAGGAACTCAAGAGAAAAACTTTTGCCAGCGAGACTGATAGAAAAAGGAGGTGACTATGTACGATGATTATGACGACTATCTGGATGACTACAATGACCAACTCGACGAGTTGGAGGAGCAGGAACAGGATGCCTTCGACTCGTATGAGTCGGAGCTGGAGGAGATAGATGATTACTGGGACCGTGAGAATGAATATATCAGGAACAGCGGCATTTATTCAGAAGATGAAGTGAACCAGATTCTGGAGGAGCACAATAGGATTCGTAAGGGAAGGAAGGAGGATGCGCACGACCAGTATGAGTTCGAAAAGGACATGATTCGTTTCGACAGAGAGCAGGTTATGTTTAACCGCCAGATGGCAGAAGATGACCGTGAATTCTATCGGCAGATGAGAGAGCCGGAGGAAACGGAGCCGGAGCCCGCCCCCATCCACTATCCGCATGTAACTCCTCTGCCTGAGCGCCCCTCCTTCCTAAGCCGCCTCTTTTCTTCCTTCAGCCTCTATTATCTAATAAAAAAGGTGTTCGGGTAGCAGGTTAGAAAAATGTGAGAAAAATAAAAGTCCTGTAAGTCATTGACCTACAGGATTCTTTCTTAGGCGCTTCAGGATGGGCTTGATTCAAGAAGATGAAATCGTTAGAAACCTTTGGAAATTGTAAGAAACTAAAATACAGATAGTTACTGAATTGAGACAAAAAGTTCTCAAAAGTTAAAATTTCGCTAACTTTCAAAAAATGGCTACAAATTGGCTACAACTTTCATGGAAAATATGTATC
>JAEEGH010003499.1_pt1 | contig 41241 bp, 33 predicted proteins | sample 9134181 | NCBI WGS metagenome assembly JAEEGH01 (sample SAMN16246544, study PRJNA631951) | gut metagenome | biome: gut microbiome; feature: rumen; material: DP-attached | host: Bos | place: Iran: Karaj | collected 2018-10 | reverse complement strand
ACGAGGATAAGTAAAGGGTGAACGAAATCAAGAATTCCCTCAATGGTAGTGGCCTCAAGGTGGCAATCGCCGTTGCCCGCTTTAACGAGGTCGTGACCGACAAGCTCCTGGAAGGGGCCGTGCGTCAGCTCGAACTTCTCGGCGTTGCCGACAAGGACATTACGGTCGTGCATGTGCCGGGCGCATTCGAACTCCCGGGCGTGTGCCGTCGCCTCGCTGACAGCGGCAAGTACAGTGCCGTGATGGCGCTGGGTGCTGTGATTCGCGGTGAAACCAGCCACTACGACGTAGTGGTGAACGCTTCTACCGGCGGTATTGCAAACATCGCTGCCGAAGGCAAGCTCCCCGTGATTCTTGGAATCCTCACCACCGATACCGTGGACCAGGCTATGAACCGTGCAGGCCTCAAGGCCGGCAACCTCGGCTCCAGCTGGGCTTCTACCGCCGTTGAAATGGCAAACCTTTACAAGACCATCTAATTATTAGCGACACGATTATGAAAGTAAGTTACAGACCCGCCCGTGTTTTTGCCATGCAGCTCTTGTATGCCATGGAAATTACGGGCCAGACCGCAGGGGAGGCTCTTCCGGGAGTGCTCGAATCCCAGCCCCTTCACGCTGAACAGAAAAAGTATGGAATGAAGTTGGTGGACCTGGTGCAGGCCCATCGCGAAGAACTCGACGAAAACATCAAGGCCGCGGCCGCCCACTGGGAACTGGACCGCATGGCAAGCCTTGACCGCATTGTGCTCCGCATTGCGATGGTCGAACTTTCTTACATCCCCGAAATCCCCATGAAGGTCGCCATTACCGAAGCGGTGCAGATTGCCGCCAAGTACAGCACCGACAATTCGGATTCTTTCGTGAACGGCCTTTTGACTGGCTTTATGCGTAACCGTGGCATGGTTGTCACCGAACCTAAGGAAAAGTAAAATGCTCAAGGAAAAATGGATGAAACATATCTTCGCTGGCATTGCGGCATTAGTGGCACTGATTGTGTATGTGCTGACAATGGCTCCTACGGTAAGCTTCTGGGATTGCGGCGAATTTGTCGCCTGCGCCAATACCTTGGGTATTCCGCATCCTCCTGGAACTCCGTTCTTCGTGTTCCTCGCCCGTGCAGTCATCGTGCTGCTCCCGTTCGTGGGCGAAATCGCAAAGCGCGTGAACTACATCTCGGTGGTGAGCTCTGCGGCGACTGTCTACGTGACCGCCCTCTTTGCCTGGGAACTTTTGGCGACCGTCCTCAAGACCGATGCTCTCGCTGAAAAGATTTCCTCTAAGGTTCGCACGGTGGTGCTTGCAACGGCTGCCCTTGTTGCCGGCTTCCTCCTGACCTTCTCTGATACCTTCTGGTTCAACGCTGTCGAAGCTGAAGTTTACGGCATCGCCATGCTGATTCTGATGTTGGTATCTTACCTCGGTCTCGTCTGGTACAACAAGCGTAACGAAGACTACAGCGACCGCATTTTGATTTTCATTTGCTACATCGCCTTCCTCGGCGTGGGCGCCCACCTTTACACCATGCTCACGGTTCCTGCCGTGTTCGCCCTGTTGTTGGTGGCTGAACCCAAGAAGATTGTGGAACGCATTCCTATCTGGATTACGGGTACGCTCCTTTGCTCCGTAATTTACATGGTGTCTGCCTTTATTGAAATCTCTTTCATTTGCTTGATTGCCCTTTCGATTCTCTGCCTTGCCAAGCCGTTCAAGAGCAAGGGTGTGCAGCGCAGCATGCGTCTGTCCTTGGCTTTTGCCTTCTTCGCTCTCATCGGCTATAGCACGCACCTTTATATTCCGATCCGTTCGGAACTGAATCCGATTATCGACGAAAACGATCCTGAAATCAATATTCGTGACGATCAGGGTAACCTGCAGTTGGGCAACCTCTTCAAGGACGAAAACTGGGTCGCCTTCAACAACTTCATCGAACGTAAGCAGTACGGTTCCGAAAGCATGATCAGTCGTGCATTCTACCGTCGTTCTCGCATTAGCCACCAGTTCCTCTCGTTCCCGCACATGGGTTACGGTGGATACCAGATGGCTCAGTACCTGCCGTACAAGGTGGGTGATGTGAATTATGCCAACGGTGTCTATACCTTTGACGCTGCCGACAACCAGCCGGTGGAACGTTTCGGCATCAAGTTCCCGACTCAGATGAGTTTCATGGGCGATGCAACGCTTCCGCAGTTCATGATGTTCCTGCTCTTTAACGGCCTTTTGGTGATGGTCTGCGTGTTCGTCTGGAAGCGCAACCGCAATGTGGGCGTGTTCGTTTCAGTGCTTTATGCCCTTTGCTCTCTCGGCCTGTTATTCTACATCAACTTCGCCGATGGCACCCGCATGGAACAGCGCGAACATGACTACTGGGTGTCCGTGATGAGCCGCAATGTGTCCGACTTGAACAGCCGCGGCATGGGTATTACGGCTTTGCCGGACCCCAACGATCTCATCGACATGCGGCAGAACATCGAGTATACCAAGATTCGCCTGGAAACCTTGAAGGCTCGCGGTGCAAATGAAGCTCGCTTGGCCGAACTCCAGCGTGAACTTGATGGCTATACCAATTCAGCAATCTGGCAGAACTGGCAGAAGATTGAAAGTGGCTTTGCCCAGGTCGGCAGCCGCGCTCCGTTCCCCGATGCCGTGCATTTGGAAGTTCGTGAACGTGACTACTTCTACACTCCGGCCTTTATTTTCATGAGCATGATTTACGGTATCGGTGCCGGTATCCTGGTGTTCCTTGCTGCAACGTCTAGCTTTGCTGCATTTGCAAACCCGGTGGCCGCCCTCCTGATTGCCGTATCCTTCTTGGTGCCCTGCATTTCGAACTACAAGGAACATGACCGCTCGGGTCTCTGGGTTCCTTGGGATTACGCTTATAACCTGCTCAATAGCTGCCGCCCGAATGCGATTCTTTTCACCAACGGTGACAACGATACCTTCCCGCTGTGGTTCGCTCAGGAAGTGGCCGGTATCCGTAAGGACGTTCGCGTGGTGAACCTCTCGCTCGGTAATACTGACTGGTATATCAAGCAGATGCTCGACAACGAACCGATTCTTAAGCTTAGCTACGACAAGGCCGCTATCGACCGCGACATGGTGCTTGACAACAGCTCTGCCTCTAACCCGAACCATCAGGTTTCTACTTGGGTCAAGAACGCCCAGCGTCTGATGCCGCAGCTCAAGAACCGTATCGATGCCATGGAAGGCCAGCAGCTTTCTGCCGCTGATTCTGCAAAGTTGATGCAGTTCAAGGTTCATTACCAGGTGTGGGACGCCTTTACCGAATGGGCTGCCCGTACCCGTAGCGGCATGATGCTCACGCAGCATAAGCTGGTGATCGATCTTGCACTCCAGAACATGGACAAGCCGATTGAAATTTCGACGACAGTCGGTACTTCCAACTTCATGGGTCTCGAAAAGTACATGGTGCAAGAAGGCATGGTCTACAACTTCGTGAAGGGTGACTTGAACCCCAAGCGCAACGCCTTTGATGCGAAGTACACGGCAGACCTCATTGATTCCGTGTTCAAGTTCCGCGGTCTCGGCGACGGTACCGCCTACATCAACGAAGAAACGGAACGCCTGCTTTCTGGTTACGTTTCCCTGTACTTGCAGATTTCTTTCGATGTCCGCGATAAGATTTCCAAGCTCCGCAACGAACATCCGTTTACGGCTGAAAAGAAGGCCGAGGTGGATAGCCTCGCTGCCGCCGCTGCGAAGTATCTTGAGTTGGGCATCAAGCAGTTCCCCTCGGAATGGCGTAACTACTGGGCTGCCGCATTCGTGTTCGAAGCTGCTGGCCAAAAGATCAACGCCCAGGAAGTGCTGAACCGCGGTCTTAACAGTGTCCCGGCCTACGAAGAAGGTGGCCGCGCACGTCTCCTGATGAGTGGTCGCCAGATTGAACAGATGTCTGACGAACCCTTGAAGGTTGAAGAACCTGCTCCTGCAGCACCGGTTGATTCCACTGAAAAGGATTCTGCAAAGGAACCTGCTGTAGTTGCTGCAGCGAACTAATTAGGTCTGTTATTATTTGCGATAAGAAGAGAGGATACGAATGGATTTGAGTCTTGTTATTCCGGTCAAGGAAGAAAGCGAGAACCTTCCCGAACTTTTTAAGGAAATTGTTGCGGCCATTGAGCCTACGGGCTTTACCTACGAAGTCATCGTCATCGATGACGGTAGCCGTGACAATACCTGGGAAGTGGTGGAGTCTTTATCCAAGGAGTATACCTTTATTCGTGCCTTCCGCTTCCAGTTCAACTGCGGAAAGGCTGCCGGTCTTGCCTTCGGTTTTTCGAAGGCTCGCGGCAAGTATGTGGCCACTTTGGATGGTGACCTGCAAGATGATCCGCTCGAAATTCCGAAGATGATTAAGATTCTGGATGACGGCTACGACCTGGTTTCGGGTTGGAAAATCCGTCGTCTGGATCCTTGGCACAAGACATGGCCTTCCAAGCTTTTCAACTTGACGGTTTCCATTGTCTGCGGTCAGCGTCTGCATGACTTTAACTGCGGTATCAAGGCTTACCGCAGTTCCGTGGTGCGATTCATTCACCTTTACGGTGACTACCATCGCTTTATCCCCGTCATGGCCAAGTGGCAGGGCTTCCGCATTACTGAAATGCCTGTGGCCCACCGTGCTCGTGTCCATGGGGTTTCCAAGTATGGTGTGTCCCGCTTGGTATCCGGATTCCTGGATCTGGTGTCCCTCATGTTCATGCGTAGCTTCTCCTCGAAGCCGCTCCATTTCTTTGGACTTCTGGGACTCATTTTCATGCTGATCGGTTTTGGTATTTCGGGCTACTTCGGCTACGAATGGTTGCAGACCGGCGCGCTCCATGTGCGCCCGCTTCTGTTGGCTGGCGGTTTCTCGCTGGTGATGGGCGTGCAGTTCATTTCCCTTGGACTCTTGGGAGAAATGATGAATGGAAGCAAAAAACAGAGCTATCCTGTGGCTGAAAGCATTCGTGAAATTGTAGATTTGAGTTAGGAGAAAGTTGGTTTATGGCGTATCCTAAAAGTCTTGTAATTGTTCCGACTTATAATGAGAAAGAAAATATCATGCTCATTATGTCGGCTATTTTGGAACAGAACGAATGCTTGGAAATCTTGGTGGTAGACGATGGCAGTCCCGACGGAACGGGCGACATGGTCGAAGAAGAAACCAAGAAGAATCCGCGCGTACACCTAATCCGCCGAAAGGGCAAGATGGGGCTCGGTTCCGCCTACGTGACGGGCTTCAAGTGGGCCCTGGAACGCGATTATGAACGTGTATTCGAAATGGATGCCGACTTTAGCCATTGCCCCTCGGACTTGAATCGTTTTTTGGAAACGGCCGAAGATGCTGATCTCGTTTTGGGCAGCCGCTACCAGAATCACCGCATCAGCGTGGTGAACTGGGACTTGCGTCGCCTGATCCTCAGCTACGGTGCAAATGTTTATACCCGCATCGTGACGGGTCTTCCGATCAGCGATGCTACGGGCGGTTTCAAGTGCTTCCGTCGCGAAGCCCTGCAGGCCTTGAATCTCGACAAGATGAAGAGTGACGGTTACTGCTTCCAGATCGAGACCACCTTCAAGATTTGGAAGAAGGGACTCCGCGTCAAGGAAATTCCTATCGTGTTTACAGACCGTACCCGCGGTACTTCCAAGATGAGCGGCGGCATTATCTCCGAAGCTTTCTTCCTGGTGTTAAAGCTTCGCCTGGGACTCGCATAACTTCCAATTTCCTACAGTCTACTGCCTACTTCCATGTATTCTTGCTCCATTATCATCATCGCTTACAATTCTTGTGACTTTATCCCGGCTTGTTTAAAGTCCGTGCGCGATGCGTGCGAAAATGTGGATGCACAGATTATCGTTCTCGATAACGGTTCCGAGTCTCCGATTTTACCCGAAATCAAGGCTTATTTTCCCGAGGTTCTTTGGATTGATTCCAAGGAAAACCTGGGCTTTGGCAAGGGCTGTAACCTTGCCGAGAAACAGGCCACTAAGCCGTACTTGTTCTTTATCAATCCCGATACGGTGGTGTCCCGCGATTCCTTTACCAAGGTGCTGAACTTTATGGAAGAGCATCCGGAAGCGGGTACGGTGGGCTGCCGCATCTTGAACGAAGACGGCTCCATTCAGTGGGCTTGCCGTCGTTCTTTCCCGACGATTATTTCGGCTGTTTCCAAGACGATTGGTCTTGCGGCGTTGTTCCCGAAGAGCAAGCTGCTGGCCAGTTACAACATGACCTACGCCGATCCCGATGCGATTACCGAAGTGGACGCCATTAGTGGTTCGTTCTTCTGCATGAAGCGGGATCTGTACGAAAAACTGAAGGGCTTCGACGAAGACTTCTTTATGTACGGCGAGGATCTTGACCTTTGCTTTAGGGCTAAAGCGGCTGGTTATAAGAATTACTATACGCCTTCTACCAACATTCTGCATTTTAAGGGCCAGAGCTGCCGTACGCGCCGCTGGGGCTCCTATGTGGATTTCTACAAGGCGATGCTGATCTTTGTGAAAAAGCACAAGGACCTTTACTTTGTTCCGAATTTCCTGGTGTCTTTCGGTATTCTTTTTGCCGCCTTCGTGGGCATGTTCTCTAGGCTTATCCCGAAGTTCTGGAAGATGTTCCTGGACTTGGGTGTCATTGCCATTTGGGCGTTTGTGTTCCTGGGTCGCGGGGATTCCATTGCACGTTCTTGCGCCAAGATGGGACTTAGCGGTGATGCGGCATCGAACTGCATTGACTACTCCGTGGTTGTAAAGCATTCGATGTTGAGTTTTTCTCAGTTCGAGGACTGGTGGCTGGTCGGGCTGGTCGCCATCTTGAACATGGTGTTCCTTATTTTCCGTGGGGAATACACGGTCTCAAGCCTCAAGGGTGAAAAGTTCCTTCGTTATTTGCTTCCCTTGAACTTGCTCACGGTGGGTGGGTATGCCGCTTTCCGTTATTTTACCCAGACTCCGGTGGTGAATGACGAAATCAGTTTCTTGCCTTATGACCGCAACTGGATTGCCATTGTGGTTTCGACCTGCCTGGTGATTCCCTTTGCGCTTTTCGTATGGCGCCGTGTGGCATTTTGGATAAACTATTTCTACCGCATTTTTGCGAAGAAACGTCACCGTTCTATTTTGCTTGGCGGTCGTGAAGATTCTCTCAGCAACTGGTTCGACAGCTACAACGTGATTCCTGGAATCGAAATTCTGGGTTGCGTTAGCTCTGAACCTGAAAAAATCAGTGAAGAGAACCGTCAGCACCTCCTGGGCCCCCTTTCCGAGATGGAATCGGTTTGCAACCGTACTGGCTGTCGCGAACTGTTGGTGGTCTCCAATTTTTCGGGCTACCGCGAAGATTTCGACATCAATTGGCTCGATAGCCTCGGTTTGCGCGTGTTTTTGCTGATTGGAAACGGAAAAGAGGGCAATTATGCCCTCGTAAACCTCAAATATCTGCACTAAAACCGAAAATCCTTACATAATCTTTACACTTTACGCGAAAATGATGTTATTTTTTGTGTAAGTATTTGATTATTAAGGTTTTATGTTCGATACAACTCTTTTAGATATTCTTTGCTGCCCCGAAACAAGGGGTAAGTTGAAATTGGCGTCTGACGAATGTTTGGCCGCAGTGAATCAATCTATTTCTGCCGGTACGTTGAAGAACGTTGCCGGTGAAAAGGTAACGGAGCCCCTGACCGAGGCTCTCATAACCGAAGACAATTCCAGGGTGTATCCGGTTCGCGAAGGAATTCCGGTTCTTTTGGCGGACGAAGCAATTTTGCTCTAAGAGGTGTTTATGGCGGTAACGTTGGAATCACTTAGAAAGTCTGTTGGCAAGAAAAACTCCAATTCCATGGTGTTTGCATGGCTTGCAGATCTTGAACGCGTAGCGGGAGAGTTGGACAAGGCTCTGCAGAGAGTCGATGGCGGTCTCACGCTGTACCCGAACGATATTTCGGCAAGGCTCGTTCGCGCTAAGATTCTTATTCAGCTGGAAGCCTACGAACCGTGTGTCGAGGAATGTGAACGCATTATCGTGATGGATCCGTTCAATTTGGCGGCACAGCAGATTATGGGTGATGCCTACGATAAGTTGGGCATGCTTGCAGAACGCAATGTCTGTTACCGTCGCTTGCACGACATGGATCCGCTGAACACCTTCTGGAAAGAAGAATACGATGCCGTGCTCGAAAGTACGGCTGCAGCTGCTGCCATTGGTGCCGCTGCGGATTCCGAATTTGTCATGTCCGACAGCACCCAGGATCTTGGTTCGACATCCTCGCCGCTTGATTTGTCCTTTACTGACGATTCTGAACCTAAGACCGAGGATGCCGGTACGGATTCCTTCGAGTTGCCTGCAACAGAAGAATCCATTGATTCTCCGGCAGAATCCTCCGATGATCCCTTTGCATCTCTTGCGGCCATGCTTCCTAATGGCGATTCCGCCGATGATTCCACAATGGAAGACCTGACGGCATCTCTCGAATCTGCCATGGATTCTATCAAGACCGATGAATCCGAAGGCTTGACCGAAGAATTCCTTGCAGACGAAAATATTTCCGGGTCCGATGTTTCTTCGGCTCTGTCCGACATGTTCGGTTTGGACGACGATCTGGAACCCGAAGAGACGACCAATGCAAGTCCCTTTGCAAGCGCCGCTCCTGCTGCAGATATTCCTGTAAGCATCGACGACAATGCGCAGTCCAATGCGGAATCCGTGTTTGAAAGCGCTTCTGTAGAAGACAAGCCCCAGAGCATCGACGATGCCTTCGGCGACATCTTTGGTGAAGACGAACTTCCTGAAGAAAAGCCGCAGGCCGAAGCTGAAACTGAAACTCAGGAAGGGTCTAGCTTCGGTTCTATCGAAGATCTTGCTGAATCGCCGCTTAACGAAGGTATCGAAGATAACGATGGCGATTCCCTGTTCGAAAAGTCCGCTGAAGTTTCTGCACCTGCAGAAGACAAGCCCCAGAGCATCGACGATGCCTTCGGTGATATCTTTGGTGAAGACGAACTCCCCGAAGAAAAGCCGCAGGCCGAAGCTGCACCGCAAGAAGATTCTCTTGAACTTCCTGCTGAAGAAGAAGGCGGCTTGTTCGAAAAGTCCGCTTCTGCAGACATGAACCTGACGGGCGATGACAGTCCGGCGGAAGAAGCTGCAGTTGAAACGGCTCCTGCTGAAGACGCTCCGACGACCATTGACAACGCTTTCGATTCTATCTTCGGCGAAGATGAACTCCCCGAAGAAAAGCCGGTAGAAAGTGCCGAAGTCGCGCCTCAAGAAGAATCTCTTGAATTGCCGACTGAAGAACTTGCCGTAGAAGATTCCTTCAAGCTCGACGAAGATCTGCCTGCCGAAGAAACCGCTACTGAAGCTTCTGTTGCTGATCTCGATTTGCCTGCCGATAGCCTTTCTCTCGATGACGAACCGGCTCTCGAAACACCCGCAGAAGAATCTCTCGAATTGCCGACTGAAGAACCTGCTGTAGGAGAAGCTCCGGCATTGGAATCTCCGATCGACAATCTTTTTGCTGATGACGCTCCTGCCGCAGAAGAATCTGCTGCCGAAGAAGAACTGACGGTGGACGATGCTCCGGCATTGGAATCGCCGATTGACAATCTCTTTGCTGATGACGCTCCTGCTGCACCTGCTGCTGAAGAAACTCCTGCAGCCCAGCCGGCTTCTGACAATTCCTTTAGCGTAGACAGCGCCTTCGATTCTCTCTTCGGTTCCGAAGACGATCTGCCCGAAGAAAAACAGGCTGACGAATCTGCCAGTGTCGATTTGCAGCAGCCTGAACAAGAAGCTTCCGTGTCTCTGGAAGAACAAGTGAATCAGGCCGAAGCTGAACTTGAAATGCCCGAGATAAAGTCCGAAACTTCGGATTTGGCTAAAGAAATGGGCGGCGCCTTTGCTTCGATGTTTGGCGATGCAGACGATGATCTGGATTTGCCCGAAACAGCAACCCAGGCCGAATCCAACGAACAGGAACTGACTGGCGCACCGATCGAAGAATCTCTTGACAAGCCTGTCGAAGAAGCCGAAAACGCTCTTGAAAGCGATCTTGACAAGTCTTTCGACAATTTGTTCGGAAAAGACGATGATTTGCCGATAGAAGGGAATAACGCTTCTGCCGAAGTAGAAGTAGCACAGGCTGCACCTGCCGAGGTTGCTCCGGAAGCACCGGCTGCAGAAGAACCTGCACAGGATTTGGATTCCCTGGAATCTGAAGTGTCTGGCGCCTTCAAGGGTTTGTTCGACATGGATGACGATTCCTTGACTGAAGAATCCAAGCCTTCCAACAAGGGTGTTGATTTCTTGATGTCCGGAGATTCCGACGATGAAATTTCTGCCGGCCTCATTAACGATCCCGATGCACCGCTTGACCGTGGCGCCCAGGATCTGGACGATAGCTTGAATACTCGTACCTTGGCTGAAATCTATTTTGACCAGGGACTGTATGCCAAGGCTCTGGAAATCTATAAGGACTTGGCTCAGAAAGAACCTGAAAACGAAGATATCGCGACTCGCCTTGCTGAAGTGGAAAAAATGTATAACGAAAAGTTCGGAGGTAATGCCTAATGGCCGAGCCGCAACCGCAACTTCGTATTGAAAAATTATTGCGTGAAATGGTGAATCGCGGTGCTTCTGACTTGCACTTGCGTGTAGGCGTTCCGCCTGTTTATCGTATTAACGGTGCCTTGCAGCGTATTTTTGATGTAAAAGTTGATTCCATGTTGATGGATTCCTTCTTGGATGACATCATGAATCGCGATCAAAAACAGCGCTTTGAAGCCAACAAGGAATGTGACTTTGCCGTGGGCGCCCGTGACATGGGCCGTTTCCGTGTGAACGTTTTCCGTCAGCGCGGTTCTATCGCCGTGGTGATTCGTCACATTAAGGCAAAGATTCCGGCCTTCGAAGAACTGCATTTGCCCGAAGTCATTCGCGATATGTCCCTGACCAAGCGCGGTCTCGTGCTGGTTACTGGTACAACGGGTTCGGGTAAGTCGACGACCTTGGCCGCCATGCTGGATTACATCAACCAGAATGAAGCGGTGAACATCATTACGGTCGAAGACCCGATCGAATACCTTTACAAGGACAACAAGGCGATTATTTCGCAGCGTGAAATCGGCGTGGATACGCTCTCATATGCGAACGCCTTGCGCGCCGCTCTCCGTCAGGACCCGGATGTGCTTCTGGTGGGCGAAATTCGTGACTTGGAAACCATGCAGATTGCCATGACTGCGGCCGATACGGGCCACATGGTGTTTGCTACCATCCATACGACTAACGCTACCGAAACGATTCACCGTGTGCTTTCGATGTACCCGCCGCACCAGCATGACGAAATCCGCTTGTTGCTTTCCGAAGTACTTGCCGGCATTATTTCGCTTCGCTTGTTGCCGACCAAGGATGGCAATGGGCGAGTGCCTGCTGCCGAAATTCTCGTGAATACGGCTGCCATCAAGGAATACATCGAAGACAAGGATAAGAACGACTTGATCGAACAAGCTATTGCTGAAGGCCACATGCAGTACCGCAGCCAGACTTTCGACCAGGCGCTCCTGAAGCTCTACGAAGAAGAAAAGATTTCTCTTGAAACGGCTATGAACGCAGCCACGAACCCCGATGACTTCGATCTTAAGATTCGCGGTATTTCGGGTACGTCTGAACGCAGCTGGATGTAACCTAGCTCGGAATTTGAAATCGATTTATAGAAGAAAAGTCCTCCGCATTCGCGGAGGGCTTTTAGGTGGGTTGGGAGGAATTCTATTCGTTGTAGTAGACGGTGCTTCCTGAAGGGAAGGTGACGTTCTTCTGGTAGCTGGAAGTATTGCTTACTTGAGCGGGCTGACCTGTAGTAGCGACCATGTATCTACCCGATATGGTGGGCTTGAATGCGATGTTAGATGTTCCGTAGTAACTGCCGGTTGTAAAGCTCACGTTATAGTTGGTGCCTTTTTCCGAAGATCCACTGCTGAATCCGAGAACCGTTTTGCTGGTGAGGCTTGCTGTGCCGTCGGCATCGAAGGAGCCGCCCATGCCGCCGCTAATCTGGCATTCAACGATGACAACGCCGCCAGAGATCGTGAGTTCGCCGTTGCTGTCAATGCCGTCGGTGTCACCGGAGCCAGTCTTTGCGTGGTGTACGCCGCCCGTAATGGTCAGGAAACCGCTGCTGCTTCCCATTCTACCGCCCATGCCGCCTCCGGGGCCGAATCCCCAGTTTGACTGGCCGCTTTGATTGGTGTTGCCTGAACCGTCGTTGCCACCCGCTGCATTCCAGGCGTCATTGGTTCCGTAGACATCGGTAATGCCACCGTTTGCCTTGATGTACCATGCTTCCAAACCTTCGTAGGAATTGGTCACGTAGATGGTTCCATCATTGATCATGAGTGTAGAATCTGCGTGAACGCCGTCGTTCTTGGGGGCGGCAATGGTCGTGTAGCCTCCGTTAAAGTAGACGTTCAAGTTGGAATGCACTCCGTCATCACCAGAAGAAATGTCAATTTTCCCGGCGTTGATGTAAACCCTGTTGTCAGAGACAATGCCTTTGCCGGTCGAGGTTACTTTGATGTTCGGCTCAGAAACAGAGTCCTGGACGATGACATAGTTGTAAGCCTGGATGCCGTCGTCGCCCGCCTTGGTAATGGTGATGTTGCCGCCTTTGATATTGACTATACCTTTGTTGTCTACTATAGCGCCTTCATCTTCGCCTTCGTCGCTCTTGATGCCGTCGCCGTTGGTCGCTGCGATGGTAATGTTGCCGTTTTCGATATCCACGGCGTTCTTGCCTTTCAACCCATTATTCACTGCGGTTACGTTGACGGTCGTTGCGCCGCGGAAGCGCAAGTCGTTGCTGGTATGAATGCCGTTGTTGTAGTTGCCTTTCACGATCAAGGTGCCTTCGCCCTTAATGGTCAAGTCATCCTTGGCGTAAATGCAGGCGCCGGTGGTATCCACTTTCGTTTCGTTGTTGGAATTCACGTAGGTGAAAGTCTTTGTACGGGTGCTTCCGTCGCTAAGCGTGTTCGTCGTGCCGTTTTTGGGGACCACGAAAGTCTTGCTGGACATTTGGGCGTAAATAGGCGCATCGGCCGTATTGGTGAGCGTGAGTCCGCGCAGGTTCAGGTAAACGCCCGAATCGCTCTTGGGAGAATACACGCGGATCTGGGCGTCGGCACCGCTGTAGGAACCGCTAAAGTCGTAGTCGCCGGCGCAGGTAATGACGACTTCGCCGCCTGTGACCGTGACGCAGCTGTTGTTGTTTTCGACGCTTGCACCGCTTGCGGTATAGCTGATGGTTGGCACGTTACCGTTAGAAACAGAAGCGTTGCTATTCGGCGTTGTGCTGGAATTGCTGGATTCGACCGTTGCAGTTTCTGAAGAAGTTGCAGGTTGATTATTTTGTTGCGAATTGCTGCTGGCGGCGGTTTCGTTTCCTTCTGATGCAGAAACAGAAGAGCTACTTGCGGCAACTGCTGCATTTACTGCGGTCTTATTGCAGGACGAATCGTAGTAATAGAGATTTCCATCGGAATCCCTGTAATATGAAATTCCGTTGATTGAATAAAGCGCCTTGTCTGTCGTACAGAAGGTTGTTTCGTTTGATGTGCCAGAGGGTTCTTCTGTCGGATTGTCATTGGCCGGAGTTGTACTCGAATCGCCAGAATCGGTGTTGCCTGCATTGGCGTTCGAGGCCTCGGGATAACCGTAGGTGCCTTCAGCATTGATCCAGAAGGAGAGTGTTCCTTCTGAGTCGAGGCAGAGCGTTTCTCCGTTTGCACCCTGCATGGCAGAATAGCCGTCATAGACGCATGCGCTTGTGATAGGTCCTGTAACGTCGGCGAGATCGTCGCTCGGTGTGGTAGAGCTGTCGCTCGAACACCCTGCGATAAGGCCAAGCGATACAAGTGAAGTAATTCCCAAACAATTCCTTGTAAGCATTTTTTCCTCGTTTAAAATGGGGGGAGGCTTGTTTTTTGAAAAAATAGATTGCTTGATGCATTGTTACATGCAAAAAAGCGACTTAATAAAAAAAACAGAAAATGAAAAAAGGAACAAAATGCCCCGTTCGGAACAAAATGCTCCAAAATATGCAATTGAAGGTGTATACAGTGAATAAAAAGCTATCTTTCTTGCTGGATATTACGCCCCTCAATTTCTTGTTAAGATTCTTGAAAAATCGAGACGTTATGAAAAAACTTTTCAAGCCGTTTGCCCTCTTGTTGGCAACAATGCTTTCTGTACCGGCTTTTGCAGCGTCGCCTGTGGTCGGCCCCGAAAATGTCCGCAACTTGCGGCTTCTGGAAAATTCTCCGATGTTGTTCGAACTGCATCGTGTAACGACAGGGGAGGGGCGCCAGTTCTTTGCGTATCCGCGTCGCGATACGACATTCCGCAAGAATTTTGTTGCAACCGAAAAGAATGCGCTGCTTTACTTCGATAATCAAAACGGAGCAGCTGTTTCGGGACACGGCTCTTTTGAAAATAAGGCTCCGCGCATGGCTTTGGCGATGTCGCTTGTGGGCGGTTTAGATTATCGCGGTGGCGAAGCGCTGAACGATACCATTTGGCCGGGAATGGATGGCGGTATCTTTTTGCGCGGTTATGCGGATTCCATTGACTTCGTGCTGGATGCCCGTATTTATGACGAGGCGCATTTTGCAACGGAGAGAGAAAAGGATAATCGTCCTAGGTCTTTTGATGGGGAATTCCTGGAAAACCAGAAATCAGAAGATAATTCGGGTCTGGAATACACAAGCTATGCCCGCTATCGCGCCCACATTGCGCTGAACTACGATTGGCTGCGTCTGGACTTCGGTCGTGACGTGATGCACTGGGGCCCTGGCTACTACAACAATTTGAGCTTGAACCAGTTCGCATTACCATACAACATGCTTTCGTTGGATATGCAGTTTGGCCCGTTGCGTGTACTTTCGTTCTATGGAGATTTGCGCATTTATCCTGGCATGGGCATGAACAACAAGGAAGAAACCCGCAATATTTTCGGCCATCGCTATGAACTTGCTGTGGGCAATGTGACCTTCGGTATCAGTGAACTCCAGATTCAGTATGACAATTTGAAGCCCTGGTTGTTCGTGCCGGTGGTTCCGTTGTTCATGGAAAAGGGAAACTACTCTGAAGACAGCAATAACGGCTCCCTTTCTTTCGACTTTAACTACCGCCTGTTCCGTTCGCTCCGAGTCTACAGCGAATTCTTCCTGGATGACATGGAAAGTCCGGTGAGCCTCGTGAAAAACGACAACATCGAAGCCAAGTGGGCATGGATGGCCGGTATGCATGGTGCTCACGATTTCAATATCAAGTCGCATTTGGTTGAATCGGGCTTTATCGCGGAATATGCGCGCATTGAGCCTTACGTGTATTCTCACTTCCACGCAAATACGGCCCAGATGGCCCATTTGGGTCGCCCGTTGGGTAACCAGGCTGGCCCCAATAGTCAGATTATTGACTTTACCGCTTATGGTCGTTTGGATCATCACGTTTTTGCTTCGCTTCGTAATACGTGGCTCTGGAAGGGAACGGATTACGGTAGTGCTGTGAACGACACGACGCCGCGTCGTGATCATATGAGAATTCATAAGCGTTTCTTGAAGGGCGCGAAAATGGAATATTCGCTCACGCCTTCGATTAGCTATGAAGGACAGTATACGTTCTTCTTGGGTGAAATTACTTTGTTTAACGACGAAAAGGTGTATTTGCGCACCGGGTTCAAGTGGTAGGGGGTGAATGATGAAGATGCCTGAACTTCTTGCTCCTGCTGGCGACCTTGTTCGCATGAAGTATGCCTTTGCTTACGGTGCCGATGCCGTGTATGCGGGGCAGCCCGCTTTTTCGCTCCGTGCCCGTGAAAACGGTTTCAAGAATTTGGATGATTTGGCCGAAGGTATTGAATACGCTCACCGTTTAGGGAAAAAGTTCTACCTGACCAGCAACGTGATTCCCCGTAACGTGAAGGTGGAAGCCTTCCAGAAAGCCTTGCTTGCAGCTATTGACTTAAAACCCGACGCTTTGATTGTGGCGGATCCTGGCTTTGTGGGTTGGCTGCGCGAAGTGCGACCCGAGGTCGAAATTCATTTGTCTGTGCAGGCGAATACGACGAACTATTTGGCGGCCAAGTTCTGGCATGATCTTGGCGTGAGCCGCGTAATCCTGAGTCGTGAACTTCGTTTGTCCGAAATCCTGGAAATCAAGAATCGCCTGCCGAATTTGGAATTGGAAGTCTTTGTGCATGGAGCCGTTTGTATGTCGATGTCGGGGCGCTGTATGCTCAGTAACTGGGTGACTCGCCGCGATGCCAATCAGGGCGCCTGCGATAACAGCTGCCGCATGCCGTATCGTTTGTACGCAAACCCGGAGCCGCAGTGCGAAAACTATCAGGAGCATGAAGGCAAATTCAGCCTGCAGCGCACCGACCGTCCGGAACTGGACCCCATTGCCTTGGACGAAGATACTTGGGGCACTTACTTCATGAGCAGCCGCGACATTTGCGCTATCGACGTGATTCCCGAATTGATGGCGGCGGGGCTTGATTCCTTCAAGATCGAAGGCCGCACCAAGTCGGTGTATTACTTGAGTCAGGTGGTGCGTGCCTACCGTATGGCAATCGATTCTTGTGCTGCGCAAATGGAACAGGGCGTGCCTACGGAATCGGTGAAGGTTTCTGATGAAAGCCGCCGTGCGATTTCGTTTGTGGACGGTCGCGGATTTATGCCGGGATTCCTGCGTGGCCCTCTGCCGCAGAATTACGAGTCCACTCATGAAGAAGCTCCCGGTGGCTGCGTGGCGGCGCAGGTCCTGTCTTACGATGCTGATACGAATTCTTTCCGTGTGAACGTCAAGACGCCCTTCTCTATTGACGATTCTTTGGAGTTGATGACGCCGACGGAAATGGCCCCTTGCAGGATTGAATCAATGAAGGATTTCAAGGGGGGAGACGTGGATCGCCTGCACCCGGGAACCGAGGGTGTCGTTTTCTTACAAGAAAATGATGAAAAACTTTCATTTAATACGAATTATGCCTTTTTTGTGCGAAAAATCACATAAAATTTGAATTTTTTATAAATTTATAGCGTATGGCTGTCGACGAAGCGACAAAGAAACAAGACGAACTGGAACTTTATCAGATTGATGATAAAGCCATTATGCCTTTCTTTCAGTGCCACTGCGAAGAATTGAAGCAATTCATTCAGGAACGCAGGGCTCAGAACTTGTCGCTTCTGGAAATGCTTAAGCAATTTATCCGCACTTACAAGCTTCCCTTCAATATGCAGCGTTATATGTCTGTGCAGACAACGTATATCAAGCAGGTATTGCAGGAACGCATGCAGGATCGTCAGATGGCGGTGAGTCGTTGGATCCAGGAACACGCCAGTAGGCATCGTAACCGAATGATTCAGTTGCAGTGCCTTTATCTGGACCGCATCAAGGATAAACTCCTGCCTGAAATCCAGAAAATGTTGGAACAGCGTATTGAAAATCTGCAGTCGAAAGTCGACGAAAATAAATAGAACGCTAAATCCTTGATAATCAATACCTTCTACGAAAAAATGCCGTTTTTTGACGAATAACGGCAGTTATTTTTTTGTATGTTTTTAAAAGTAGTGCTCTTTTGTTTACCAAAAGTATTCCATTTCTTGTCAAGATATAGTTTAAAATTTTTCTGTTGATAAGTTGTTCCAATCATAGGGAGTCTGTCTTGATTGCGGAGTGACTAAAAGCGTGATTTGTTTGTAACAATGGGGGCAATATTGGGAATAAATAAATATTCCCGTTTTTTGAGCCAAAATCGCCACTTTTCAAAAAAAAATATAAGCCCTTGTCATTTTGTTGTATGCTTTATTTAATTTTTTCATGCTTTTTTAGATGATTGGTAGAACGTGACAAACTCTGTTGCTCTTTTGAATTCTGAAACTTCGGTCTGGCAATTGGTGTTGGACCGTGCGCATATTAAGTGTAATGACTATTTGGGCCTCGAAATCCTTGATATGGTTGGTTACGAGGGCTTTTTTGACGGTTATGCCCAGATAACGGTTCCTGATGAATTTCGTAGAGATTGGGTAAATGCTCATTATGCCGATGTGTTGCGCACGGCTTTTTCCGAAGTCCTTGGCGAATCCTTTGTAGATTTCAAGATTTCTATTGCCGCTAGCGAAAAAAACGTGCAGGTGATGTCCACCCCGGCGGCCCCGAAACTTCCGCCCGTGCGCCCGGCCCCGGCCCGTGTTGCCGCTAAGAAGCGCGCCCCCCGCCTCAAGCTTTCTCTGTATGCCGGCTATACCTTCGAAAACTTTATCGAAGGCGATTGCAACTTTACCGCTTGCGAAGCTTGCAAGTCTGTCGCCGAAAAGCCGGGCGATCCGGCCTTGAACCCGCTTTTTGTATATGGCAAGTCCGGTCTCGGCAAAACTCATTTGCTGCAGTCTATTGCCGGGCAGATGCTCAAGAGCAATTCCCAGATTCGAGTGGTTTATTGCCATGCTTACGAATTCCTGCGCGACGCTACGGCCATGAGCAAGGCGCTGGATGCAAAACTCGGTAATGTCCGTGAACTTGCTTACGCCTTCCAGGAAAAGTACGAAAACTGCGATGTGCTGCTTTTGGATGATGTCCAGCTTCTGGAATATGGCGTCAGCACGCAGAAACGCCTTGCCATTCTGATCAAGCACTTGCGTGCCCAGGGTAAGCAGGTGGTGCTTTCTTGCGACAGGCATCCGTCTCAGTTCAAGCCGCTTCGCGAAGGCGAGGCACGTCCCAAGGGCCATTCTGACATTCCGAGCATTTCGGAAAAGCTTTTGGCTCCGTTGGAATCTTGCGTGGCTGTGGGTTTGGATGTTCCGGATCTTACGACCCGCATGAAGCTTATCCAGAAGAAGTCCATGAGCATTCCGTTCGTGGATAAGGATCGCGAAGAAATTTGCCGATACCTCTCGCTCCCACCGCGCGAAAACTTCCGCGTCATCGAGGGCATGCTGAACGGCCTCCGTGCCATGAACGAATTCTGCGAAGAGAACCTGGACTTGGGCGCCGTCAAGCGCTTGGTGGCAGCTCCGGGAACCTCCGGTGTCGAGGAACTTTCGGTCAAGGGCATCTCCGAAACCGTGGCTATGGAATTCGGCAGCGATCTCACGGCCCTTGCAAGCAAGCGCCAGGATGCGGGTGTTGCCCTTCCGCGCAAGGTGGCAATGTACCTTTGCCGCGAAATGACCAATACATCGCTTGTGAATATTGGCGAATTCTTTAACAGGGATTACTCTTCTGTTATCGCCGCGATCCGTTCACTGACAAAGCAGATGGATAAAGACGAAGACCTTGCCCGTAAGGTCAAGGATATCCGCTATTTGCTGGAAGCCTAGCAATGATTGCTTTGGTGACGGGTGGCGCAGGCGTCGTAGGGAAGGCGCTCTGTCGGGAACTTTTAGCCCGTGATGTGTGTGTTCGCGTGCTTGTGCTCCCGGGCGATACCCAGGCTGGGTTTTTACCCGAGGGGGTGGAGGTCTTTTATGGGGATGTGTCGGATTATGAATCCATCCGCAAGGCCTTTGTGGGCGTAGATTTGGTCTACCACCTGGCCGCCATTCTCCTTTCTACAAAACCGGGGGCCTTCGAACGCATCAATGCCGGCGGAACGCGCAATGTGGTTGCCGCAGCCCAAGAAACCGGCGTAAAGCGGTTGGTCTATGTGTCTAGCATTTCGGTGACGTATCCGGTACTTACGGAATATGGCAAAAGTAAATTGGCGGGGGAGTCTTGCGTTAAGGATTCCGGCCTGGAATGGACCATTGTGCGCCCGACGCTGGTGATTGGGGAGCCTGTGGGGTATGGAGGCGGAATAGAATTCAACATGTATGCCGACTACGTGCGTCGTTTCCCGGTGTATTTCTTGCCCGGTGGCGGCAAGTGCCTCAAGCGGCCCGTTAAAAGCGTCGATCTGGTCAAGGGAATCGCCTTGGCTGGCCTTTCCGAAAATGCCGTAGGGAAGACTTACGCCTTGGCAGGCGAAAGCGTTCTTTCTATGGCTGATATGGCGAAAGCTGTTTTGAAACTGGCCCGAAAACATCATTTCATGGTGCCGGTTCCTTGGTGGATTGCGAAAAAATTGGCTGTTTTGAAGAGTTGGATTGGCGGAAAGCCCGTTACGGCGGAACAGGCCCTTGCGGGCTTTTTGTACGATGCTGCTCCCGATATCGAGAATGCTAAGGCCGATTTGGGGTACAATCCTGGTGCTCCCTTAGAAAATTGAGTTAAAAAGCGTATTTTATCACAAAAAAACGACAATTATTTACATTGTCCCTTTTTTTGTGTATATTCTATGCAGAAAATGAGGTATTTATGAATTTTAAAGCTTGTTCGGCAGTTGTTTCTACCGCCTTTGCAATGTCTTTGATGCTTGCCGCTTGTGGCAGCGATGATAATTCGTCTAACGTTGAACGCGGTGACGACGACTCTTCTTCTAGTATAGAAGAATCTTCGTCTTCGACCGCAAAATCTTCTTCTTCCAAGGAAGAGAATGGTCCTAAGGGTTCCCGTGCGGCCACGCTGGATGACTTGAAAAAGAACATGTCTCTCGGCGAAATGTTCGGTACCGAGGTGTTCCTTGCGACAGGTGCCAAGCAGGGCGTATTCTCTTTATGGATTGAGGATCCGGCATGGATTGCGGTCCGTTCTGAATTCAAGGATGGTGTTCTTGAATTTGGGGTTGAAAACGGCTCCTTTATGGGAATCGTATCCAAGAGCGCCGACAAGATGCAAAAATTCTTTGAAGATTCTGGCGAACTCAAGTTCATTGTCAACGAAAAAGACCAGTTGCAGGTGTCTGTCAATGGTGGCAAGTACAAAGATGTGGAACCGGTCAGTGTAGAAAAAGAAAAGAATATCATTACGGAAGCCGGCGATTTGAAGGGCGTCAAGCTGTCTTGCAAGAGTGGAAGTCTGAAACAGGTCTATTCTTTCTACAAGGGTCGTTACGTTGTTGAAGAAACCGATGGCGATTCGGCTAGCTGGTCTGCTGGTTATTACGATATCCAGCGTGGCTACTTGCTGATGCTTCCGGTATTCTTCGATAAATCCGTCTATTCGCTTGTTGCTGCTGAACTCGATGGTGACTTCCACATGTCGGTGGTGGCCGGTGAAGAAATGGATTGCACCAAGTCCACGCTCAAGTATAAGGATGTCGATCGCAGCAAGCTTGTGGGCTCCTGGATTGCATACAACGACGATTACAAGTGGTCCCTTAAGTTGGATAGCCTGGGTAACCACGCTGTCGAAGTGTCCCTGAAAAAGATCCCGAAAGAAAACAGAGCTGGTGTATGGGATGTCTATGGAGACCAGCTGTTGATGAACAATTCGTCCTGCTCAATCGACAAGGAACGCGGAACGACGTGTCTTTCGGCAATGAAGGGTTCCGTGGAAAAGCTTGACCCCGAGAAGGGCTTTACCTACAAGCATGACGATTCCGATCCGATGCCTACGGAATGGTCTCTCCCGGAATACGAGTAATGGCTAATGAAAGGGTTTCACCCAGATAATTAAAGATGCGGGAGGGGCCCCAGCTCAGAGTTGCGAAGGCCGCGGCCCCCTCCCTGCACCCTCCCCACCGTTGGCCGACGCTTTATTATCTTGACGCAAAAAGAAAGCGTGTAATTGGATGAATTACACGCTTTAAACAATTTATATAAACAAGAATCTTTTACTTGCCGTGGTGCTTGTCGTGGTTGGGGCAGCCGCAGCCGCCGTTACCGTCGCAGTTTTCCTTGTGGTGACCTTCGCCGCCACATTCGCATTCGTGGCCTTCTTCACCGCATTTGCATTCGCCTTCGCCGTTGCCGCCGCAGCAGCAATGGTGACCCGGATTCAGTTCGTCTTCGGTAGCTTCGCGCACAGAAACGACTTCGATGGCGAAGTTCAGGTTCTGGCCGGCCAGTTCATGGTTGGCGTCAATGACGGCGGTCTTTTCAGAAACGGACTTCACGCGGATCGGCATCGGGCCGGCGGGAGTCTGGGCATAGAACATCATGCCTTCGACGACCTTGTCGACACCCTGGAAAACGTCCAGCGGGACTTCCTGGGTCATTTCTTCATTATATTCGCCGTAACCTTCGGACGGAATTACCTTGACGTCGAACTTGTCGCCGACTTCGTGGCCCACCATGGCCTTTTCAAGACCCACGACGATCATGTGGGCGCCCTGAATGTACTGCAGCGGTTCACGGCCTTCGGAGGAGTCGATGACCTTACCTTCGTCGGAGGTCAGGGTGTAGTGCATCTGGACAACGGTCTTGTCGGCAATCTTCATAGAAAATCCTTTTTTGTTGGGGGAAGCCCAAATATAGTAAAAACAGTCTACTGCTTTTTATCGGTTGCTATCTGCCGACTTGGAATAAGCCTGACCGTATCGGTGCTGCCACTCTTTTGTGTCAGGGTTGGCGGCAGTTTTTTGCCGAAGCCCTGGAATTTAAGGCGTTCTTTTTGGATGCCCTTCTTTACCAGGTAGTTGTAGATGAATTCGGCTCGTTCGGAAGAAACCCTGTCTGCGTTTCCGCCGGAGTTCTCGCCTGCGGAACACTGGATCTCCAGATTCATGGGGTGTTGCCGCATAAAGTACACAATATCGTTTAGAGCGGTGTAGCTCGAGTTGACGAGAACGGTATCCTGACCCTTGAAACGGATCTGTTTTGCGAACACGTTGAAGTTTTGCCTGGGATTGGTGGGGCAGCCCGAAATGTCGATGAATGCACCGGGTTGTGTGCCGGGACATTGGTCCGCCCAGTCGGCAACGCCGTCGTCGTCGGAATCTAGGGGACATCCCAGACTGTCGATGGGAGCGCCTTCGGGCGTACCGGGGCATTTATCTTCTTCGTCAAAAATGCCGTCGCCGTCCTGGTCTATGCGGCATCCGTCGATGTTGACTGTGGCACCTTCGGGTGTATCGGCACATTCGTCCTTGGTGTCGGGCACGCCGTCGTTGTCGGAATCCAAGGGGCAGCCGGATTCTCCAACCTGTTCTCCCAGCTTACTGTTGGGGCATTTGTCTAAGTCGTCGGGGACGCCGTCACCGTCAAAGTCCAAGGGGCATCCATGCTTGTCAATAGAAATGCCTTCGGGGGTGTCGGGACATTGGTCCAAATCATTTGTAATGCCGTCGTGGTCCTGGTCCAGGGGGCAACCGTCATTTCCGACGGGTTCGCCCTGGGGCGTTTCGTTGCATTTGTCGTTGTTGTCGTCAATGCCGTCGCCATCGGTGTCTCGCATGCAACCGATAGAGTCTACGGCGAATCCTGTAGGGGTGTTGGGGCATTTGTCCCGGTAGTCGGCCACTCCGTCACTGTCGTGGTCCAAGGGGCAACCGTTGTAGTCAACTTCCAGTCCAATAGGTGTGGCCGGGCAAAGGTCAACGATGTTCAAGATACCGTCCTGGTCTTCGTCGACGGGACATCCGCGGGGGTTTACCACTTGTCCTTTGAAGGTGTTCGGGCACATGTCCTTACGGTCGATAACGCCGTCGTGATCGTCATCGTTCCAGCTAAAGTCAAAGACCTTGCTTAAGGTAATGGCAATGGTTAGTTCCGGGGATCCGGCCATGGGGTAATAGAGGTTTTCGTCGCCAGATTTCAGGTTGACTTGCAAAGCGTCTTCGGCGTCAAGCTCCTTGAAGTAATGGAAGCCGATATCGCCCGAAATCGTTAGGTAGCTTTGGCGGGGGAGATTGACTCGCAGGCCTGGGGTGATTTTGAAGGGGCTGTTCAAGAAATGGTCCCCCCAGTTTGTCGAACGGAAGGGCGTTTCGCCAGAAGCTTCGAGAATGAGGGTGATTGTCTTTTCGGGGAAAATATTGACGCCGGCACCCCAGAGGAAATATTTGTCCTTATCCTGGAGGTCGTTCAAGATGCCCGTGTAGCCGTTGAAAACCAGGTAATTCTTAAAGTCGAACGAAAAGTGGACATTGATGTTGGTGGCGCCGTTGTTGGCGGTGAAGGCGTGGGCGTCGTTGTCGGATTTGATATACCAGCGGTGCCTCGGGCGAAATCCTTTTTCCGTAGATCCCGTGGGGAACAGAATTTCGCCGCTCAGTCCCAAGTTGAACCACTCGTTTACGGGAAAAGAGCCTTTGGCGGACAACTGCAGGTCTCCGAGGCCGATACCATCCAGGTTCGTATTGTTGATGTTGCCTTCGTAGTGGACTGGTAACGAAAATCCCAGTTCCAGGTTGTCCAGGACGGCAAAACTCATGAAAAAGGTTTCGTCGTTAGAGGGCGTGTTGTTGTCGAGGGGGACAAACGTTCCGTCTGAATCGGTGTAACCCTCGCTCAGGCTCAGGGTTTTTCCGTCGCTGGCCATTTCGAAGGCTCCCGAAATATAAAGGTAGCCTTGAGGGTTTGTTTTTGCCGAAGGGGCGTGTATGCCGCTGGTAGACCTTACGATACCGACCTGTGCGAGGACCGGCAGGGACATTAGGCATAATGCGGCAAACAGCTTTCTCATAACTCGATGTATAACATAGAAAATTTCTTATTGTTGCTAATTACTATATTTCTAGCGGAATGAAGGAATTTGAAGAAAAACAAGAACTGCCCTCTTGGCACCGAAAGTCGCAGAAGGCCTATCGCCTGAATCGTATCATCATTATTTTGCAGATGGTTGCCGCCTTTGTTTTGGCGGGCGTCATATGGTTTGGTGTTGAAAAGGTAACTGGAAATTAAATGACGTATTTCGTTTCGGGTATATTGTCCCTATTGCTTTTAGTCATGGCGGGTTGTGCAAGTAAGCCCGATATGACCCCCAAGGTTGAAACTGTAGATTCTTCCGAAACAGAATCCTTTTCGCAACGGGCCCTCAAAGAGAAAATTTCGGATTCTCTTGCCATTCGCCCGTCCTGGACCTATTACCAATATGCCTTGCAGGCCATGGATAACCAGGAATGGCTCTTGGCCAGGCATTATCTGGATGAATCTTTGAGGCTATTCGTATCGGAAAAGTTCGATTCGACCTACAAGAATGTCTCTGCTGCGGAGGATTCCGCCTATCGCGTCAAGATGCCCCTCCGTATTGTGCGTGCCTTGGACGAAGTGTACCCCAATGTGGCGGAACTGGGGGAAAATGCCGACAATTATACTCGAAACGAAGTGGCGATCGAAGGAATCGACGCTCTTGATGAAAATGTGGCCGACAGTGCGGCTCTCCAGGTGATTGAAAGTTTTCTGGATACCCTGGATGTGTCGCAGTTTACGCTCCCCGTGAAGTTTAACGATCGTGTGCAGCAAGAAATCTACTACATGACGACTACTGCCCGTAAATTCATGGAAGGCTCCTTGAATCGAAAGACTGCTTACGATTCCTTGATTTATGCGCAGCTGGATGCCGCGAAAATGCCTCGCGACTTGATTTATCTGGCCTTGGTGGAATCGGGTTTTAAGGTCAAGGCCTATAGTCGCGCAAAGGCGTCGGGCATGTGGCAGTTTATTCCTGAAACGGGCAAACGCTACGGCCTGGAGGTGGATTACTGGGTGGATATGCGCCGTAATCCGGAAAAGGCGACCATGGCAGCCCTCAAGTACCTGAACCGCCTCCATGACGAATTTAACGACTGGCTTTTGGCCATGGCTGCCTATAACTGTGGTGAAGGCCGCGTGCGCAGGCTCCTCCGTGAAATGCAGGAAGATTCTACCAGAGACACGTCCCTTGCCGTTACCTATTGGGATTTGGAACTCCCCAAGGAAACCATGCGCTATGTGCCCCGTATTTTGGCGGCCATGGTGATTGGTCATTATCCGGATCAGTACGAAATGACGGTGGAACAGACTTACCAGCCCGATTTCGATACGGTGACGGTGTTCGATTCCTTCCCGCTGGAAGAAGTGGCCAAGCTTTTGAAGGTGACCGAGGATACCTTACGTTCGTTGAACATGGAACTGGTGAAATGGTGTACGCCGCCGAACAAGGATTCCTACTTGTTGCGCCTGCCGGTGGGTACCCGTAGCGCCTTTGTCGAAGGCTACGACAAGATGGAAAAGAATAATTTTTCCAGCTGGCACCACCATAAGGTTCGCAAGGGCGAAAATTTGGGCATGATTGCCCGTCAGTACGGTATCAAGGTCTCTGAACTGCAGCAGGCCAACGATATGAAGAATACGCGCATTCGCGCGGGACAGTCCTTGCTCATTCCGATCAAGGTGACGCCAAAGCCCAAGGCCAATAGGGGCAAGAAACCTGAAAAGGTTCGTACCTATATCGCCCAGCCTTCTGACAATATAGCCTCTGTTGCCCGTAAGTTCGGTATTTCCCAGGATTCCGTACGCTCCTGGAATTCTTTGGATGCGGCCTCCTTCATCAAGGAAGGCGATACCTTGGTGGTTTCTAAACCCGAACCGAAACCCCAGGTCGAAAGCAACCGTCCGAAGCTTGCCAAGGGTGAAAAGTATGTTGTTCGTGAAGGGGATACCTTTGCGGCCATTGCCAAAAGCTTCGATGTTCCGGTCGTGATGCTCATGCAGGCGAATCAGGGTTTTAGCCGCCGTCTGATCGTGGGGGATTCCTTGGTGATTCCCGAATACGTGCGCAAAAAGGCTGACAAGAAGGCTGCCAAGTCCGAATCGAAGTCTGCATCCAAGCCGAAATCATCCAGCGAAAAGACTTCTGTCTATACGGTGCAATCGGGCGACAACCTGACAAACATTGCCCGCAAGTTCGGAACCACCGTTGCAAAGATCCAGGAATTGAACAATATGGGGAGCTCTACCAGCTTGAGCGTGGGTCAAAAGTTGAAGGTGGCTGGAACTTCTCAAGAGGCTCAATTCAAGATTCACACCGTCAAAAAAGGCGAGGGTCTCTGGGACATCTCTCGCCAATATAAGGTGACTATCGAAGAAATCGTCAAGTGGAACGATTTGCAGGACACCAAGATTAAGGTCGGTGAAAAGCTGAAAATCAAGCAGTAATTAGAACAGCGTAATTCCGAGGCTTACGTAAGGCTGGAAATACGTGTCGAAATCAAGCATGAATTCATCGTTTTCACGCAAGTCGGTTGTCTTGCGTTCGAAATAAGTGTGGAAATATTCGTGGCTGTTGCGGAAACCGCCCGAAAGGAAAAATCCGTGCCAGGCCGTACGGAGCCCTGCGCCGTAGGCGTAGCCGTAAATGGCAGGGGAGGTGAACTTGGTGTCGTCGGCAAAGAATGTCTTGCCGAATACGGCACCGCCGAAGGCATAAAGCTTGATCATGAACTGGTGCTTGTAATTCATCACCAGGGGGAGCGCGAAGTCGAAACCCAGCTGGAAAAGGGCATTGTGGATTTCGTGGTGACCCTCGATATCGCTGGAATCGAACTTGGCTTCAAAGAAATCGTCTGCAAATTCCAGTTCTTCGGCAAGGGCTTTGTAGGCCTTGTCCCTGTTGCGGGGCTTGTGGCTGATACCCAGGTACTGGTAGCCGGCCATCAGGTAAATGTCGAACCATTCTGTCAGGGGGAGGCTTCCCGATGCACCGTAGATGTATGTGTTGTCGATGTTGATGTCCTGCTTGATTCCGTTGACTTTGTAGGAATATTCCACGTTTTTCATCTTGATGTTGCTGAATTCAACGTAGGGACCGAAGGATCCGCGGTCCTCGAAATCCTTGTAGTCGTTGTCGGTAGAAGCCGCCATGGAGGTGTCGATGACCACTCGGTCGGCAAAGGTAAGGGTGCTCGCAAGCAAAATCAGGGTAAAAATTCTCTTTCTCATGCCTTAAATATATAAAGGAATGTCCGGAGGCATAAAAAGGGGCTGTGGAGGCGTGGGGGATAATTTGGTAAAAAAAAGTTCTAAATAGAGTTTTTTTGTGTTTATTGCCCAAAAATTGATTATTTTTTAGACCAAAATTAAGAAAAACCTCATTTGGAGCAGATTTTTATGAAAAAGCAGTTGTTGGCCCTTTGCGCCGCCGCATTGATGGTTTCCGTTACCGGTTGTAACGACAAGATGGACCCGAACGATCCGCAGTCCGTGCGCAAGTACCTGACCAAGCAACAGATTCCTTTTACCCCGAACCAGTTTGTTTCTTATGCCGTGAATGGCGATACTGCCAAGATGACTCTCTTCTTGCAGGCTTCTTTCGAAATTGATGCTCCGGCTGACAATGGCAACAACGCCGTGGCCATCGCTGCCAACAAGGGCAACATGGTCGTGCTGAACTACCTGTTTGAACATGGTGCCAAGGCCGACGTGAAGAACGGCAACGGTGAAGCAGTGCTCGACAACGCCGTGATGATGGGCAACAAGGAAGTGGTGAACCGCCTCCTGACTCAGCTCAAGGCCGAAGGTGCTGAAACCCAGACGCTCGGCACTGCAGTGCTTCTCGCCGCAAAGACCGGCAAGGTCGACATGCTTGAAGTGCTCGCTGAAGCTGGCGCACCGCTCGATTCCCGTAGCGCTGACGGTTACCTCCCGATTCACTGGACCGTGAAGAATGGTAACTACGACGCCATGATGTTCCTCATCAACAAGGGTGTCGATGTGAACGCCAAGTGCGGCCAGGGCTACTCTGTGCTCGACTGGGCAACCAACGAAGGCTATACCCGCTTGATCAAGGCCCTTAAGAAGGCTGGCGCCAAGAATACCCCGCAGTACTTCAAGGACTCCAAGAAGTAGTCTTTTTGGCGAAAAACACGCATTTTTCAAAAGAAACCGTGGTCTGATGGCCGCGGTTCTTTGTATTTTTCGCGTATGAAATTTCATTTACTCACCAAGATATTCCTTTGCTTGAGCCTTGCGGGCGTTGTTTCGCAGGCCCAGGAAACGGTAGAAAGTGTCCGTCGCCAGATTAAGGCGGTGGAAGCCGAAACTGCCCGCGAAAAGTCGCTCCATGATGCCGAAAAGAAACGTCATGCCGAATTTGTGGAAGTTGGCCGCAAGAAGGTGCAAGCTCTGGCATCCCAGAACAAGACCTTGAAGGCGGAAATCGATTCCCTGAAGGCTGAACTCCAGAATTTGGCAAGTGTCCGCCAGAAGTCTTTGGGTACGGTCAAGTATTTTGAGAATCGCAAGGCGAAGTATGGTGAATCTCTGGCCTTGGTCATCGATTCCTTGATTCCCGTATTTGAATCGGACTTCCCGTACCGCAATGAAGAAACCGTCAAGAGCGTGCAGGAAATCGCAAGCCAGCTCCATAAGGGCTTGATTGAAGCCGACGACGGTTTGAACCGTGTGCTTGAAGTTTTCTATGACCGAATTCGCTTGGGTTACACCACCGAAGTCTATAAGGGCTTTTTGCAAGTGGATGCCCGCAGCGTTCCTGGTACATATTTGCGCTACGGTGCAGTCGCCTCTATTTTCGTGAGCAACGACGGTAACGACGTGCTGTGGCTTGCACGGACTGCCGATGGCGGTTATGCCTGGAAAAACGTGTCCGATAACTTGGCCATGCGTACCGTGCTTAAGGACGTGATGAAGGTGGCCGAAGGTAAGACTGCTCCGAGACTTGTCATGATTCCGGTAACGATTCCGAAGGAGGGCAAGTAAATGAAATTCGCATCTCGTTTTTCGTCTCTCGTCTTGGTAGCGTCTCTCGCTACGTTGGCTCCGCTCTCTTACGCCCAGCAGAATGCAGATGTCGATGCCGTGAAGAAGCGTGCCGCATTGAATAGCGCGAAGGCAGACCTTGAAGAAGCCCGCAAGAAGCGTGACATGGCTGTAGCTGCCCGTTGGAAGGATCGCGAAACCGCTAATCAGGAACGCGAACTCTTTAACGAAAAGTACAACGAAAGCAAGGAAAAGGTGGACGCCTTGATGTCGGAACGTGCCCGCCTTTTCGAAGATGTGCGTGTTGCCCGCGAAGACTTGGCTCAGGTGAAGTTGCAGGCTGAAAAGGCCCGCGCTGAATACTTGTCGCTTGCCGCCGGTCCGGAACGCCTCGAAACGCTTGCGAAGTTCAGCGAACAGGGAATTCCCTTCAAGGTGGCTGACCGCATCGAAGTGCAGAATAAGGTCAAAAAGGAAATGGGCCTGTACAGGGATGATCCCCTGCGCATTGCTCAATCGATTTTGAACGCAGCCCGCGCCGAAATGGAATTCACTCGCGAAAGCGGAGTAGAGAAGGCTGAACTGGTGTTCGGTTCTTCTGTCGCTCAGGGTGACCGCATGCGCTTGGGCGGCCTCTATGCCATGCAGATGGCCAATGCTGTCGATATCAACGGCTTGCACCCGGCTGCTTTAATGCTCCCGGTGGCTGGCGAAAAGAAGCGCGTGTTCAGCTGGCAAGAAAACTTGACTCCCGAAACCAAGAAAGAAATTGCCAATGTGTTTGCCAACGTGGCAGATTCTGCTTACGTCATGGTGCCGGTGGATGTGCTCCTGAGTACGGAACTTTCTTCTGAAATGGCGAACCACCAGGAAACTACCTGGAAGGATGACCTCAAGGTGTTCTTCAAGAACGGTGGTATCTTGATGTATCCCATCGCGACGCTTTTCGGCCTCGGTCTCTTGATTGTGCTGTGGCGCCTTATCTGGTTGATTGTCGCTGGCTTTGGTGGACTTTCTACCAGACGTTGCATCAAGGCTTTGGAAAAGGGCGATGTGGCCATGGCCCGCAGCCTGACTTCGAAACTCCACGGTAAGGTGGGCAAGGTGCTGCGCACGGTGCTGGGCAAGAATTACGCGAACCGTGCTTCTGCCGAGAAGGCTTTGGAAGAAGTTTTTGCTGCGGAAACCCCGAAGATTGAAAAGGGACTTTCCTGGATTTCCGTGTTCGCGGCAACGGCTCCGCTGCTTGGCCTTTTGGGTACCGTGATGGGTATGATCGAACTTTTCGATGTCATTACCATGCATGGCACTTCTGACCCGAAGCTTTTGGCTGGCGGTATTTCCATCGCCCTCGTGACGACGGAAGCGGGCTTGATTGTCGCCATTCCGCTGCAGCTTTTGCACACCTTCCTTACGAACCGCGCCGATGCTTTGCGTGGCCGCATGGAAGCTGCAGGCCTTGCGGTGTTGAACGCTCTTTGGATTAACGAATCGGTCAAGGAAGACTAATTTGGCTCCGGTCGATCAAAATTCCATATTGGAAGCTGTATTCGGCATCCTTTTCAGGGGTGGCTGGGTATTGGCCCCGCTCTTTGCGTTGGGCTGGTTCGGCTGGTTTTTGATGATTGAACGTTACGGCTACTATTTTATGCTGAAGGGGAGTAGCATTAACGGCTTGGGCGGCTTCTGGAAAACGCTGCAGAAGAACGGCGAAGATGCCGCCTTCAAAAAGTTGGAACGCCGCCGTTTCGGTTACTTCTATGCGCTCGCATCGGATATCCGCAACTACAGGGATCAAGGCCCCGTGGCAGTCCGCAATGCCATGGAAGCGACTCGCCACCGTATATCGGTCAATTTGTCTAAGGGGCTGAAGACTATTTCGACTTGTGCAGCCATTGCGCCGTTGCTTGGCCTTTTGGGAACGGTGTCCGGTATGGTGCATACCTTCAAGTCCATTCAACTTTTCGGTTTCGGCAATCCGGTGCTGATGGCAGACGGCATTTCCGAAGCGCTCCTGACGACCCAGGCGGGCCTTTTGGTCGCATTCCCCTTGATGCTGGCTTACAACTTCTTGGCCAGCAAAGTTGAAAAGGTGGAAGAAATCGCTTGGAGTGAGGCTTTGAAATATGAATCCTACGTATTTGAAAAGAAATCGGAGGAAAAATGAGTTTTATTCGTAAACGTTCGCAGGAAGCCGGTAGGGTAGACGTGTCGCCGATGCTCGACATGGTGTTTATCTTGCTCATCTTCTTTATTGTGACTTCGACCTTTACCCGTGAAACCGGTGTCGATGTGACAAAACCCAAGGCGAGCTCCGCTAAGGAACTGGCTAAGGAAAGCATCTTGATTGGTGTGACTCGTCAAGGAACGATTCACATTAACGAAACGCAGGTGAACCTGTCGACGTTGAATACGGTGCTCCGCCAGATGATGGCTGAAGCTCCTGACCGCCCGGTAATTATCGTGAGCGACCGCGACGCCCCTAACGGTGTGGTGGTGGACATCCTTGATGAGTGTAACCTCGCCAAAGTCCGCAAAGTCTCCATTTCGGCCAATAAGGAGGAGTAACTTCCTACTTCCAACTTCCTACTTCTAACTAGTTCATGCTTGATTTCCTCGCAAAATATTTCCGATTCCCGGTGGCGTTCGTACTCTCCTTTGTCGTGAGTGCGGTATTCTTCCTTGCTATCCCCGTCATCAATGCGCTGATGTCTGACAAGGGCGTCAAGGGGGAAAAGGAACTCGAGGCTGTGACCGAGGTGGAAGTTCTGGTGAGTGAAAAGAAGCCGGAAGTCAAGCAGAAGGTGATTCGCACGATTGTGAACCCGAACCCGTTCAAGATTTCTTCGAATATGGGCGTGTCCCGTAGCCAGAATTTCCAGATGGATTTGTCGCTTGCTCGTGGTGCCGCTGGCGATGGCGTAGCCGTAGGAACAGGCTCCATGGAAAATGTGGTGTATGAAGCGGGCGAAGTGGATGAACAGGCGCAGGTTTTGCGTGAAATTCAGCCGAAGTTCCCCGAAAAGGCGAAACGCCTAGGTGTTTCGGGTTATGTGAAAGTTTTGATTGTAATCGACGTGTATGGCGATGTGGCGCAGGCTCAGGTACTGACGCAGGATCCGCCCGGTTATGGATTTGATAACGAAGCCCTCAAGGCTGTAAGACAGTGGAAGTTTAGCCCGGCACAGTTGGGCGGATTCCCCGTGGCGCAGAAGGCCACAAAGGAGTTCCGCTTTGTTAATTAATTCTCTCGTCTCTCGTCTCTCGTCTCTCGTCTTGTTATTTGCACTCCCACTGCTTGCCGCTGAAGATTACTTCTTCAAGGCGAATGAACTTTACGACCAAGGCAAATTCAAGGAATCGGTGCCGCTGTACCGTGCGGCGATTGATGAAGGCCGCTACGAACCGTTTGCTTGGTTCAACTTGGGCAATGCCATGGTGCAACTGGATCGTAAGCAGGTGGCCATGGTCGCTTACAAGCGTACGGTAGAACTTCTGCCGACTTTTGAAAAGGCCTGGATGCTTCTCGGCGATCTTTACTACTTGGGTGGCGATGTGGGTGAGGCCATTGCGGCTTACAATCGCGCCATTGAACTTGGCGTTGAATCGGACCATGTGCATTTTGCGCTGGCGGAATGCTACCTCAAGGGGCGCGACTGGACGCTTGCGCAGAAGAACTTTGAACGCGCCCTGCAGCTGAACCCGGACCGTATGGATGCGTGGTACGGCCTTGCTGAAGTCTACGAAAAATTGGGCGACTATGAATATGCCATCAAGACGCTTCAGAATGCTTTACAGATGACCGCTACTGCGGGCGCCGATGTTCATTTTACGATGGCTTATTACTACCGCAGCATGGATTCCACGAGGCAATCCTTGAACGAAATGGAAAACGGGATCTTGATGGATCCGGAAAATGTTTCGGCACGCCGCTACTTGGCGCAAATGTATGTGCAGAACAATTCTCCGTGGATGGCCATTTTCACGCTTGAAGAAGGACTTCGCCACAATAAGGGTAAGGCGGATTTGAACCTGGATTTGGGACAGATTTACTTTACCCAGAAACGCTACGACGAAGCGTTCGATTGCTACATGAAGGCTTGGGTGGCAGGGAATTCGCAGGGGCGCATCGGTGCCGAAAACGTAGGCCACGTATTTTCGAATGCGGGCGATACCGAAAAAGCCGAAAGCCTGTACAAGCGCATTCGCGAGAAAAAGTAGATTCTTCGTGGTGTAGCGCTTGCTTTTACTCGTTGTCATATATGCGGCCTTTATTGGCCTAGGGCTCCCTGATACGGTACTCGGGGCGGCATGGCCCTTGATGCAGCATGACCTGAATGCGCCTCTTTCGGCGGCGGGTCTCTTGTCGATTATCGTAAGTGTGGGAACGATTGTTTCGAGCTTGTGGACGCCCGCCCTTTTGCGTCTGATGGGAACGGGCAAACTTGTGTTTGTGAGTATTGCGCTTACGGCGGTGGCTTCGTTCGGTTACGGATTTTCGACGACATTTTGGATGATGTGCTTGTTCGCCATTCCCATGGGAATCGGGGCGGGGGCGATTGATGTCGCGATGAACAATTTTGCTGCCATTTACTTGGAATCGAAACACACGAGTTGGCTGCATGCCAGCTGGGGCGTGGGTGCGTGCCTTGGCCCGGCTCTGTTTTCGATTTCGGTAGTGACGGGTGTCGGTTGGCGTGGAGCCTACGATATGGTTGCCTTGCTGCTTGCGGTGATTGCCGTGATGATGCTTATAACGCTCCCGATTTGGAAAAAGACGGAAAAGCGCGATACTTTGCAGCAGGCGCCTGCGGTAAAGGATATCTCGCTGTGGGCGGCGCTCAAGGTGCCTGGAATGAAACTTTCTTTCTGGGTGTTCTTCTTTTATTCGTCGCTTGAAATTTCCACAAGCCTTTGGTGCGGAACTTACTTGGTGGCTCGCGGCTTTGAACCTGAAATCGGGGCAATCGCGGTTTCGCTCATGTTTGCCTCTGTCATGATTGGGCGCATTTTGAGTGGCTTTTTTGCTATTAAGTTTACGGATATGCGCTTGGTGCATGCGGGTATCGCCATCGTGGTGCTCGGCTGTCTTGTTCTGGTGTTGCCGTTGCCGCTCTGGTTTACGCCGGTGTGTATTTGTCTGCTTGGGCTCGGTTGCGCTCCGGTGTATCCGTCACTTATTCATGCGACGCCTGCTCGATTTGGCGAGGAACTTTCGGGTCGCGCCATCAGTATTCAAATGGCGGGCTCGTATGTGGGATCCATTCTGATGCCGCCTGCATTTGGACTTGTGGCCCTCAAGACATCTGTGATTGTGTGGCCGGTGGCGCTTGCGTTATTTGTAGGCTGCCTTTTGTTGTGCGTCTGTTTGCTTGATTATGTGACGCGAAAAAAGTTACATAATGCTTTCGCGACCGAGCGAATCAAGGACATTTTGCACCAAGTCGAGAAAATGGCGGAACTGCGCCGAAGGCTCCGTAAGGAACGCCGTCGGGAACGCCGTAAAAACAAGCTGAAACAAGCGCGAATCAAACGAAAGCTGGACCGCCATTAAATAGGGTACGGCGTCTTTTTCTACATTTGGTTTCATGGCAAAGAAGAAAAAGGTATGGAAATCTCCTGCCATGGCACAGGCCATGCGCAGCAAAGAAGACAAACTCCGTGAAACGCTTACGCAGATTGTGAGCGGACAGAGCAGACTTTTACACCGCCCCGAAGATTTGTACGAGGCAATTGCAAACGGCATTGACGATATCGAAAACTTCAAGAATCCGAAAGACCAGCTGGAACTTCTGGCTTGGACTTTGCGTGCCGACTTTATTTCGTTCAAGGCCGATACCGACGAAGAAAAGGAATACTGGGACAACCTCTTTTACGATGCCGGAACGTTCTTCGTGGAACTGGCAACGCAGTATACCGATAAGGATTATGTCGCAGACTTGATTCATGACCTCGCCATGCGCCATGTGGGTGGCGAAGGCCGCTCGGTGGTGTTCCTGAGTGTCGAGGAAATTTTGCCCAAGGAACGCGCACAGGCCTTGCTTGAAGAACTCATCAACAAGGTCACTGAAGTCGACCAGGGCAACCGCGAAGATATTCTGGATGCCATTTGCGATATGGCCGATTCTATCAAGGATGCGGCGAACTTTGCGAAGGCTGCCCTCCTCAAGGATCCGGACAAGAGCAATGCGACGCTCATCGACATTGCAAACGCTCAGTTTATGGCGGGGAATATCGAACTGGCCAAACAGTGGCTCGGCGATGTGCGCAACCCCGGCTCCGAAGACGAAGAAGCGTACTTGGATTTGCAGGCCGCCATTGCCGACAAGGAAGGCCGCAAGTCCGATTGCATCAAGATTGCCCGCACCTTGTACGAGACTTTCCCGAAGGTGATGAACCTCGGGCGTTTGGCCGCATTCTTGCCCGAAGCGGAAGCCGACCGCGTGCTCAAGGAACATGAACAGTTCCGTAATGGTAATACGGCGAATCTCGAATTTATGCAGTTGCTTGCCGGCATGAAGCGTTACAACCAGCTTTCTGGCTACGTGGACCGCTTTGAAAAGGACTTGACGACGCTCGATGTCGAAGAACTGACGGATCTTGCCGATGCAATCGAAAAGGACGGTCAGAAGGCTCTTGCCGACCACATCCGCGACTGGATTGTGGAAGAACCCGAAGACGCCCAAGCCTTTGATGACAAGGATTAAGTTCTGATGGCGAATTTTGGTCATGTTTACTTGATTGGTGCAGGTCCTGGCGATCCGGGACTCTTGACGATTCGCGGAAAAGAAATTCTGGAATGCGCCGACGTGGTGGTGTACGACCGCCTGGTTTCTCCGGCGATTCTCGGAATGTGCAATCCGAAGGCGAAGATGGTTGACGTGGGCAAAATGCCGACGCATCACAAGGTGAAACAGTCCGAAATCAATAAGCTCTTGGTACAGTTCGCAAAAGAAAATCCGTCGGGAGTGATAGCGCGCCTTAAGGGCGGTGATCCGTTCGTATTCGGGCGCGGCGGCGAAGAAGCTTTGGAACTGGTGGATGCGGGTGTGGAATTTGAAGTCGTGCCGGGCATTACCTCGGCAATTTCGGTGCCGGCTTACGCGGGCATTCCCGTAAGCCATCGTGGCATTGCGACAAGTTTCCACATTATCACGGGACATGAAAAGGCCGAATCGAACGGAGATCTCTCTCTCGACTTTGAAAATCTCGCGAAGTGCCAGGGTACCCTGATTTTCTTGATGGGAATTGCCAACATGGACTTTATCGCCAAACGCCTTATGGAATGTGGCAAGGACCCGAAAACTCCGCTTGCCTTTATCGAAAAGGGAACCACGCCGTACCAGCGTACGGTCATGGCAACGCTTGAAACGGCGGGGGAGACGATTGTTCGCGATAACGTGACGGCTCCCGCGATTACAATTATGGGCGGTGTCGTTGAACTCGGCAAGACTCTTGCCTGGAAAAAGAATTTGCCGCTTTCGGGCAAGCGCTTGGTGGTGACTCGTGCTGCCAAGCAGGCCAGCGGAATTACAGCCCGCCTCACGGCCCTCGGTGCCGAAGTCATCGAAACCCCGATGATTGAAACGCGTGCGGTTGAGGGTTCGTTCAATTGGGCTGACCTCGCGAACTTTGACGTACTTGCTTTCACAAGTACGAACGGCGTTGAATCTTTCTTTACGCAGTTGCTCGCTTCTGGCAATGACATCCGCGTTCTTGCTGGCAAGAAGATTGCAAGTGTCGGCAAAATTACCGAAAAGAAACTGCTGGAATACGGCATTCGCTGCGATTACGTGCCCGAAGACCATACCGGCGAAGGCCTCGGAAAATTGCTGCGAGATGTGATTGATAATGGTGAACGTGTCATCCTGAGCGGAGAGCGTTGCTCGGAGTCGAAGGATCTGATAGAATCCCGCATCCTTCTCTTGCAGGGCAATCTCGCCGACGACACCCTGCTGAAACTTCTCCCGCAGGCAACCCGCTGGGTCGTTTACGAAACGCTCCCGGTGGCTGAACTCCCTGAATGGAAGCGCGAAGCCGTTGAATCAGCCGATGCCATCGTCTTTGCCAGCACCAGCGCCGTCGAGAACTTTGTACAAGTCTCTCGTCTCCTCATAGAGGATAACTCTACTAAGGTGCTAAAGCACCAAGTATCGTTTATCTCGTCTCTCGTCTCTCGTCTAAGCTTCTGCATAGGCCGCATGACGGAAGCATCCGCACGTAAGCATGGTTTCGAAACAGTCACCTCCGACGAAACCACGATGGACTCCCTCGTGAAAAAAATCGTGGAATACTATTGTCGTTAATTAGTGTTGTTTGCTAAAGTTGAGCTATATTATACGCAGGTATAAAAAAACGGTTTTGGAGTCTTTAAAATTGAAAAAAATGCTTAAAAAAAGTAAGTTGCGGATTTGTTAAAACCTCTTTTTTACATATATTAAAGGTGTATGGGCTTTATTTTTGGAGGTTGTCAAAATGTACAAACATTGGAAAAAAATTTTGCTCGCGATGACGGCGTTCTTTTGGAACGCTTGCGACAACAGCTCCACGCCGACTGCACCACAAATTACGCCAGATTCAAGTTCGGGAACTAATGTAGAACCCACTTCGAGTTCTGCAGCTGAAACGACTTCTAGTGCTGTTGAGGAATCCCGCTCCAGTTCAGCTGTTAATGCGACGAGTTCCGCGACGCCCCCTCCCGTTTCTTCCGCAGTTGGAGAAACAAGTTCCAGCTCTGTAACAGCAAAGTCCAGTTCCGCGACAGCTCCGTCTTCGAGTTCTGTCAAAGAAAAGGTAAGTTCCAGCAGCTTGGACCAGAATGCAGACCTTTACGGTTGTCCGCCAGATGTTTGCGGTGCCGAACTTAGTAGTAGTGCTGGCATGATTGCTCCCAAGTACGGCGTCCCAATGAGTTCCAGCAGCAAGGGCATGATTGCGCCTAAGTACGGTGTTCCGATAGTGTCCAGCTCTAGTCAGGGCTTTGAGGATGTCCCCTTGTATGGAGTCTCTTCAAACGTTTGTGTAAAAGCAGAAAACGATTCGACATTGAGTTGTAATGGCGGGGTGACTTGCACGGAATCTGTAACGGAAAATACGCAATTCCCGAGCTGTTCCGGTGACCAAATCTGTGCGAAATACGGTGTTGTCATCATCAAGGATAAAACATATAAATGTTCCGATGGCAAGGTCTATAACGAAGCGGAATTCAAGGCCAGTTATGATGTAATGACGTTTGTTGAAAAAGACAAGAAAAAAATTCCCTGCTACAAGAACGGGAATAGCATGGATTGTGACGATGGAGAGTCCTTTGAAGTTTCAAAGGATGGAAATGGGAATGTAATCTACCGCAGTAAAACCGTGGATTTGAGTGAAAAAGAATTTTTGAAAAAATATGACGTTCTGGAAATGGCTCCGGCTCTTTATGGTCCGCCCTGCATGTTCAATGGCACCTGCGACGAGGAGAAGTAGGTAGTAAGCAGTAAGCAGTGGTTAGTAAACAGTATGCAGTGGTTAGTAAACAGTGGTTAGTAAACAGGAATGAATTTAGTGATTAGTAAACAGTATGCAGTAAACAGGAATGCAAAAAGAAACGTTCTTATTGCAATCCTAACCACTAATCACCAACCACTAGCCACTTTTAATTTGCATTCCTAACCACTAACCACTAGCCACTGAAATCTAATCACTAATCACAATAATCTCTCGTCTCTAGTCTCTCGTCTAAATATGCAGCTTGGTTTAAAGAAAAAACTTGCTCTTGAGGCGTATCGCCTTTATCGCCATAGCGAAATCAAAACGCATAAGTTAACGTACCTTTTTTGGGAATGTACGTTGCGTTGCAATTTGCATTGTTTGCATTGCGGCAGCGACTGCTTGGTTGATGCAATTCCTGACATGCCTCGTGAAGACTTTATGCACGTTTTGGACAGTCTCGCTTCGCATATTGACCCTAAGGATTTTGCTGTGGTGATTACGGGCGGCGAACCTTTAATGCGCCCCGATCTTGAAGAATGCGCAAAGGAAATCAAGGCTCGTGGTTATCCGTGGGGCATGGTGACAAACGCTCTGGCGTTGACGCCTGAACGTTATACGAAACTTTTGAATGCCGGACTCAAATCGCTTACGATTAGTCTGGACGGCCTTGAAGAAAATCACAATCACTTTCGCGGAAATCCGCATAGCTTTGAACGTGCCATACGGGCGATAAACATGGCGGCTCATACTGACGGAATCTTGTTTGACGTGATGACTTGCGTAAACCGCAAGAATCTCAAAGAGTTGCCGCAACTTTTTAACTTGCTTTTGAATCTCGGTGTCAAGCGGTGGAGAGTCTCGAACGTGTTCCCGAAGGGCCGTGCAAAAGACAATCCGCTGTTCAAGCTTACGAACGAAGAATTTCGACAAACTTTTGAGTTTATCCGCGAAGCGAAGGCGCAGAACCTCATGAATGTGAACTACGATTGCGAGGGATTCCTCGGCAGTTACGAAAAGGTGGTTCGCGACCAGCCGTTCTTTTGTTGGGCGGGCGTGAATATATCGTCGGTGCTTTGCGACGGGAGCATTTCTGCATGCCCCAGCTTACGTGGAGATTTCATCCAAGGGAACATCTACAAAGACGAATTCTGGGACGTGTGGCAGAACCGTTATCAGGTCATGCGCGACCGCAGTTGGGCGAAAATAGGGGAGTGCAAGGATTGCAAGTTTTGGCGCTATTGCGAAGGCTCCAGCTTGCACCTCAGAGATGAGAAAACTAAGGAATTAGCCTACTGTCATGTTCAACGATTAGAGGCTGCCGGGGCATAAAAACAACAGCAAGTACCCCAAAAAGGATATGCTTGATTATATTTCGACTGTGCTCACTTCGACATTGCTCAGTGCAAGCACACAGATGCCAGGCATGATAATGCTGAGGCCCCTATCTCCCCAAAGAGGATAACTCTACTACGGCAACAAAGTTGCCAAGTATCGTATAGCTGCACTCCTGGGTAACAGACCCCGCAACGAGTGCGGGGTGACATTTTGTTCATTACAGTTTTAATACTATTGACCAATAACCATTGAGCAATAACCAGCTTACTTCTTCTTCGTCTTCTTGCTTTCGAGCCATTCGTCGAAGGTAATGCTGCGGTCAATAACACCGTTCGGCGTGAGTTCCAGGACACGATTTGCAATCGTTTGAACAAATTCATGGTCCTGCGAGCAGAAGATGACCGGACCCTGGAATGATTTGAGGCCGTTGTTCAAAGCGGTGATGGCTTCCAAGTCGAGGTGAGCGGTCGGTTCGTCGAGCAACAAGCAATTTGCGTTCGAGAGCATCATCTTCGAAAGCATGCAGCGCACCTTTTCACCACCGGAGAGCACGTTGGCGCTTTTCAAAGCTTCTTCACCGGTAAAGAGCATACGGCCGAGGAATCCGCGGATGAACGTTTCGTCCTGTTCCTTGCTGTACTGGCGCAGCCAATCCACGAGGGAGAGGTCCGTCTTGAAGTATGCATCGTTGTTCTTTGGGAAGTAGTTGTAGCTGATGGTGTTGCCCCATTTGAGCACGCCATCCGGTGCCTTGATTTCTTCGGCAATGAGCTGGAAGAACGCCGTCTTGAGCGTGTCGAATTCACCGACGAGCGCGACCTTGTCCTGGTTGCCGAGCGAGAACGTCAAATCTTTGCAGATGATGCCGTCGCCGCCGTCAATTGTAGCGTTCTTGACTTCGAGCACAATC